>JGI24702J35022_10001531_pt1 | contig 14321 bp, 14 predicted proteins | sample TergutTh196P4_FD_35022 | JGI IMG/M metagenome (IMG submission 35022)
TCTCCTCCGCATACAAGGTTCAGCGCCGTTTCATATTCAGCAGCCAGTCCCGCCTGTTCTTTGGCTCGCGCGCGCCTGGCTTCAAGCTCTTCCTCTTCGCCGGGCCGGGGGGAGATTTTGTCGATTTCGCGCTGCTGCATTTCCAGGAGTTCACGGCGGGTCGCAAGGCTATATTGCTGGATGCGTAAACGTTCGCCTTCCGCGTTGTTTTCCCGCCATTCTTTCAGAAGACTGTCCCGCTCATGCAGCAGAGCGGGGGAATCCAATGCGGCATCAATCAGAGCGGCTTGAAAGCCGGGTTGTAAAAGTTTCTGCTGGCCGTGCTGGGTGGTATGCAATATCAAATTGCCGCGCAGATCGCGCGCTGTTTCCTGTGAGCAGAGTTTGTCGTTCATATAAAAACGGCTGCGGCCGCTTTCAACGGCAAGTTCCCGGCGCAGGACGATTTCTTCGTCATGCAGGCTGAATACGGCTTCCACCAAGGCGCGCTCGGCGCCGGGGCGAACCATATCCTGACCCAGGCGATCGCCCATGAGAAAGCCTAAGGCCTTTATGATAAAACTCTTTCCGGCCCCGGTCTCTCCGGTCAGCACATTCATGCCGTCGCGGAATTCGAGCTCCATGTCCTGAATGAGCGCCAGATCGCGTATCCGAAGGTATTCCAGCATAGGCATCTGTGTATTACAGGGCAGTTTCAAACGCCCGCATTAGGGCGGGGGTTTTACACAACATAGTCAAAAAGGCCTGTTCCCGGCCGGCGGCTGCTGCGTTGTTCCATGAGCGGAACAATACCCGTTCGCCTTCCGGCAGGGCACAGATACGGAAGAGCGCCAGCGCGGCACGCAGGCCCGTACGCCAGTTCCGCGGCGCACAACGGTCAAGTTCCAGCATGGTGTCGGCATACAATTGGGGATAGGAGCGCGGGATATGTTCCAATCCGGCAAGCAAACGCCGCCACTCATTGTTTCCCTCGGCAAAACGCCCGGCAAGCAAAAGCGCTTCCAAGGCGCTTTCCGGGCAGCTGCCCGGTTTGAAGGGCAAGCCGGGCTGGGCCAGACGCCCCCGGCGCATGTATTCTTGAGCCCAGAGCAAACAGATATGATACGGGCTTTCGGGCTTTTTCGCCTTTTGCCGCGTACCGTTCTGATGGTAGCGATACCAGAATTGTTTGGCAATGCCCAGATCATGAGTTTGAATTGCCGCAAAGGAACAGATGCCGTCCACGTCAAGCCGGTTCGCGCCAAAGCCGGCAAGGAGGGCTTCTTGAAGCAATCGCGCGCAAAGTTCTGTTTGGCCTGTTTCCGAAGCCAGCTGCACTCTGGCAGCAAAAGCCAGCGGGTGAGAAGAAGCGCGTAGGCGCGCATCCGTTATCTTGGGGTCTTCGATAAAAATACCGGCTCGGGTCAGTTGGACTATGCACATAAGTAGGTGCAGGGCGGCTTTTTCTCCCTGTACCGCGCTGCCGGCATTGTTTGCTTCGCGCAGAATGGCCGCAACCCTGTGCCTAGGCAGATGTTCCGCCTGTATCCGCTGCCAGGCGGCACGGCCTATGGCTTCTGTCAGTTCAGGCCTGGCGGCGAGCTGATCTATCTGTTCCAGGAGTTCCAAGCCGTTTGTATAAATAAGGCATTCTTTACCCGGCTCGAGAAGCGCATCCTGATCTTCGCCCACATCGGGCGTCAGCAGGCAGCAGCCGCAGGAAGCTCCTTCCATAAGGCGGAAATTGACCTCCGCGCAGAGCGATTCATTGGGCAGGATACGTGTGTCGTCGTAGAGTGCCAGCATGGCTTCCGGCGAAAGCCCGTCCAGAGGTTCAAGGCCGCGTGAAGCCAGGATATGCAGCATATTTCTGCGCGGGCCGCGATCCCCGGAAAGCCTCCCTACAAAAGCGAGCACACGCTTGCGCCGGGAATGCCGTTGAAAAGGACGTGCCGTGCCTTCTTTTGCAAAGCGCGCAAGCCGGGGAAGCCGCCAGTCTTCCGGTTGCATGGAATGCAGGGAAATATGGGGGCTGAGCACACAATCGAACAGACGGCCATAATGGCGATGCCAGAACATATTCAGATGGCTGTCCACGCTCCAGAAAAGCTTGGGGCAGGGCAGGGCGGGAAGATCGGTGAAAATAACGCGCGGACCAAGGGTTTCCGCCTGAAAGATCATGTCTGGAATAAAGGTATGCTTTGCAAGCAGTTCCTGCAGTGAATGCAGACCTGGCGGGGGATGCACAGCGAGAACAGTATGCCCGGCTTCTCGCATGGGGGCTGACATGTTGCTTGAAATGCAGACAATGTTCATCGTTTCAGACGCGGATCCAATATATCGCGCAAAGTTTCGCCCAGAAGATTGTACCCGAGCACAGTGATTAAAATGGCCAGGCCTGGATACATTGACATCCAGGGGGCGATTTCCAGGACATCCTTCCCTTCCAGCAGCATATTGCCCCAACTGGGGCTGGGCGGTTGTACGCCCAGGCCGAGAAAGCTCAGGGCGGATTCAATAAGGATGGCTCCGGCGATGCCCAGCGTGGCGGAAACCAGCACGGGCGCCAACGCGTTGGGCAGAATATGGCGCAGCAGCAGGCGTGGAGCGTGTGCTCCGGCCAGACGCGCCGCGTCAACGAATTCCCTGTTTCGCAGGCTTAAACTTTCGGCGCGCACAAGACGGGCGACGCCCATCCATGAAGTCAGGCCGATAACTGTCATGATGTTTCCCAGGCTGGGTTCCAAAAATGCTATGACCGCGAGAATGAGGAAGAAGGAAGGAAAGCAGAGCATGACATCCACAGCGCGCATAACAAGCTCGTCCGGCAGCCCGCCGAAGAAGCCGGCGATGAGGCCAAGGCTTACGCCGATGCACAGCGCTATGCCTACCGCCACAAAACCGACCCACAGCGAAATTCTGGCGCCGTACAGCAGACGGGAAAGCACGTCGCGGCCCAGCGCATCCGTTCCAAGAGGAAAATCCATGCAGGGCGGCATGAGCAGGGCATCCAGATGGAGGCTTGCGGGATCATAGGGCGCCAGCCAGGGGGCAAGCAATGCCGCGATCGACATGCTCAATACAATGCCGAGTCCGAGTAGAAACATACAATACTGCTTTAAGAATGCCCGGCATTTCCGGAATCGGGCGCCAGAGTTCATCCGTCCCTCCCGCTGGAGCGTATGCGAGGATCCGCAAGTCCGTAGCAGAAGTCCGCGAACAGGTTGCCGAGCAGAGTGAGCACGGCGCCCAAAACAAGGTTCCCCATGATCAGTGTATAATCCCGTGCCATGACGGCCGCGTAAAAAAGCTGCCCCAGCCCGGGCAGCGCAAAGATGGATTCAATGATGACGCTGCCGCCGATAAGTCCCGGTACGGAAAGACCGAGCAGCGTGATGAGCGGCAGCAGGGCATTGCGCATGGCGTGGCGGAAGACAACGAGCCGTGTGGGCAAGCCCTTGGCCATCGCGGTCAGCACATACTCCTGGCGCAGCACTTCCAACATGGAAGAACGCATAAAACGCGACATGCCCGCAATGCTGCCCACCGTATATACCATAAGCGGCATGAACAGATGCCGGGCCATATCCCAAATTTTTCCCGGAGTGTTGAGCTGTTGATAGTCCAGGGAGGTCAAACCGGAAAGAGGCAGCCATTGGTGTTCGATGCCGAAAAACATCATGAGCAATAAAGCCAGCCAAAAGGATGGCATGGCAAATCCCATGAAGACGAGCAGCGTGACCGTTCTGTCAAAGAGGGAATCTTGCTTCCAGGCGGACAGCACGCCCACGGGAACGGCGATGATCAGGGTTAGAACAAGCGAAGCCAGATTCATGCCGACGGTAAGCGGCAAGCGTTCGAGAATCTTGTCCAGTACAGGGCGGGCGTCAGCGGACATGGAATTGCCGAAATCCAGGCGTATCATGCGGCCGAGCCAGTTGATATATTGCTCGTGAAGGGGTTTATCCAAACCGTAGAGAGCTTCAAGCTGTTTGCGCGTAGCCTCGCCGACCATCGGATTGAGCGTGGTTTCCAAATCTGTGGGCGATCCGGGCGCGAGATGGATGACGGAAAAACTGATGATCGTGATTCCCCACAACACAAACGTCATCCAGATGAGCTTTTTGAGTACGCGCGCCAAAAAGGGTTTCATGGGGGCAACAGCTTTTTTCATGTTCCATTGATCTAGGCTTGCGCGGTCATCCATAGGTGAACCTGGCGCGATTCATCCATCCATTGCGGACTCAAGCGTAGGCGCAGGAAGTCAGCATAAAGGGCATCCAGGAGAGCCATGCAGCGCTCCGTAAGATAGATGCGTTCCAACAGCAGGGCGTCCGGATCGTCATCAGTATCGCCGCGGTCTGTTTTAGGCGTTTTTAGGGAACTCACAGCGAAATCCTCGGCCTTGAGCGAAAGTTGCCAGCGTAAGCCGTCCTGTTCGAAGCGCAGGGTGGCTCTGGTGACCTTTTTGCCTGTGGCAAGGCCGAAGCGGGCTTCGCGCAAAGGCGAAAGCGCACCGGAAACGGAAGCGGTTTCCAGCGTATCGCCTTCACCCCCCTGAACAACCACACGGTGTTCCATAAACAACTGAAAAGGGATGTTTGCCGCGTCGCGAAAGGCGTCGGAAAGCGCATCGCTCTTGTACCAGAGCCAGGTAAGGAATTCCTGGCCGAGGATCATATCCGTGCTTTGGGCAGGCGAAGCTGAGGACATACAGGCTCCAAGCGTATCAGGTAAAACTTGTGGATTCCAAGGTGTCGAGGCGGTTGAGTTCATGTTCGGTCAAACTCATGGCGGCAAGCCCGTACGGAGTCAGTTGCTCCAAGGGGAGTTCGAAACATTTAACAAAGTATTCTTCAAATATATCAAGTATTTTCCTTTGTATAGAGGCAAAATAGACAAGACCTGAATCCCTAGCCCAAACAACGTCAAAAAGGGCCGGTATGGGGAGAAAATGCCGCATAAGGCGCAGTTGCACGTGCTCTTTAAGTTCTTTTTTGCGCTCGCGGCTGATAAACTGTTTGCCTTGTTCGGCCATTCGTCGCTTTTCATCACGCAGGGCTATTGCGTGGTGTTTTTTCAGCACTGCCGGCGGTACGCGCCGAGTCTCAAGGCGCAGGGCAAATGTCACATATGCGCCTTTTTCCGGAGGAGCCATGGTCCATTCTGTGTCCAACATATCTTCAAAGGACGTCCAGCCAAAGGAACGTTCTTCGCCGGGAAGCGCATCGATATCCTGAAAAGCATATCGTTTAAGAAGCGCGGGAAGTTGCGCCCATAACTCAGCCGATGGATGCTCAAGGACGCGGTAGCGGGTAAATGAGCAGGAAGCATTGGCAAACCCCATACAAACTCCTTGGAGATTCGGCAAAAGCGCACGCGGAATCATGCAGGCATATAAAAATATACGATTCTCAGGCAGGCAAGGCAAGACTTAACGTTTGGACATATTAATGTCCCATAATGATAATTATGTTAACTTTTATTGAGATACCTATATACAAATAACAATGAAATCATCTTACTACTCTCCTTGCTCCCTGAAGCCTAGGCTGCTAGTCTGGTCACTGAGTACACACGCCCCATCCCTGAATCGTTATGAAAAAAACCAGTGCGTCAATTCCCCATATACACGCGTCGGGCACCGCTTCTCCTCGATCTATCCGCCTGAATAAAGCGCTCGCCGATGCAGGCGTTTGTTCGCGCCGCAAAGCAGACGAACTCATCCGACACGGCTCTGTGGCCGTGAACGGCACGGTAACCTGTGAGCTGGGACTGCGCGTGATGCCGTCGGATACGATCAGCGTGTATGGAAAAGCCGTACACACATCACAGACGCGAATTTGGCTGTTGATGAACAAACCCGTGCATGTGGTCAGCACAGTGCATGACCCGGAAGGACGCCGGACTGTCTTGGATGTTTTGCCTGAACATTGGCGAAAATTGCGCCTCTTTCCTGTAGGCAGGTTGGATTATTTTTCCGAAGGGGCGTTATTGCTCACTAATGACGGAGATATGGCCCACAAGGTGCTCCATCCGCGTCATCAAATTCCGAAGGTGTACCATCTGCTCGTGCGTGAACTGCCGGATGAACATGCCCTTCAGAGCATGCGCGCCGGCATGCGTCTTGCGGAAGGCGAACGCCTCGCGCCGCTGGAGGCGCGTATTCTCCCCTCTTCCGCCAGATTGCCGCATTTTCCGCCGTACGGCACACTGGTTGAGCTCATTCTGACACAGGGCGTGAACAGACAAATCCGGCGCATGTGCCGGGATTTAAAGCTGACGGTGTTGCGCCTGGCCAGAGTGGCGCACGGCGCGATCAGCCTGGGGAGCCTTCCGCCTGGAAGCGTGCGTGTATTGAGTGCTGAGGAGATCGCATCGTTACGGAGCGAAAAAAGCTGGACGTTAAAAACCTCATCTGTTACTTGAATATTTGTTCCCGTACGCCGTCTTTTCTGCGGTCTTCCACAGCTACCCCCTTGGGCGGCGCAAAGTCAAAGCTTTTCTCTTCAAGTTTCAGTTTGGTATTGAGTCCGGTAAAAGTCACTTCGTTGCTGTTGCCGAAAAAATCCACAATGATGGCTTTTTTGATGAGATGTGCCGCCGGATCAAGCCATATGCCCGCCTCCACCATCTGCTGGGTCGGCTCCAAAGGATACAGACGCAGGCGCAGCAAACCATCCTCCTTACCGTCTTCTTCCACAACAAAGTCCTGATCCAGGCGGGCTTGGCCTGTGACTACGCGAATGAGTGTGCGCGAATCTTGAGCAAGTTCAGGTGCATAACGATAAGCGAGCTTTTCTTCCGGCAGATAGTTCCAAATTTCCCTGTTGTTGATCATCAAAAGTTCCGCATTGGGTTTTGCCGTTTCCCAGCGCACAAAAAGAGGTTTTTTGAACAGCAGTGTGCCGCTGCGCATTTCAAAACTGCCGCTTTCCCGATGGATGAGTTTTTGCGTGAAGTTGGCCTGGAAGGCGTCTATTGCCCCATATACGCGTTGCAGATTTTTCACCACGGTATTGATCTGGGGTTTGGCGGCCGCAAACGCGGCTTGAGGGAATAGGATGAGCATCAGGATACAAAGCATGCGCGCAATACATGACATGGAAAGCACCTTATTTGATAATTTGGCGAGACTTGCCTCCGTCGCCGGGAGTGATGATGCCGTCGCGCTCCAGCTGTTCCATCATGCGGGCCGCGCGGTTGAAGCCAATGCGAAAACGGCGCTGCAAGAGTGAAATGGAGGCTTTACCCTGGTCTTTCACAAAAGCTTGCACTTCGAGATACAGGGGATCAGATGAGGCATCGCTGCCGATTCCGTTATTCGTGTTTTCTGCGGCATCATTGCCCCACTCGCTGAAATCCACCTTATAGTCGGGCGTCCGGCAGCGCTTCCAGTGTCTGACAACGGCCATGACTTCTTCGTCACTGACAAAAGGCGCATGCAGGCGTTGCAGCTTGCCGCCGCTGGGCTTGAACAGCATATCCCCTTTGCCGAGCAGGTGTTCCGCGCCCATAGTGTCGAGAATGGTGCGCGAATCGTACTTGGAGGCAACCTGGAAGGAAATACGGCAGGGAAAATTTGCCTTGATGAGCCCGGTGACGACATCCACGCTTGGCCGCTGGGTAGCGAGGATCATATGGATTCCCGCAGCCCTGGCAAGCTGGGCCAGACGTACGATGCTGGTTTCCACTTCACGCGGTGCGGTATACAGCAAATCGGCAAATTCATCAATAATGATGACGAGATACGGCAACGGTTCTAAATCCTGAATATCCGCCGGCCGTTCCTGTCCATATGAGCTGAGCTTTTGATTGTAACCGCTGATATTGCGCACGCCGAGCCGAGCCATGCTCTCATAACGCCTGTCCATTTCATGCACTGCCCAGTCCAGGGCGGTTTTTGCCTGCGGCATTTCCGTGACCACCGGATGCACCAGATGGGGCAGGTCCGCATATACGGCAAGTTCAATGCGCTTGGGATCCACCAGCAACAATTGCAAATCTTCCGGGTATAATTTATATAGAAAACTCAGCAAGATAGAGTTGAGGCAAACACTTTTGCCCGCGCCGGTAGCGCCGGCCACAAGCAGATGCGGCATGCGGGAAAGATCTGCGGCTACCGGACGTCCGGCTGCGTCTTTGCCCAAGGCCATAGGCAGTTGGAGGTCTTGCTTTTCAAAGGCTTCTGAAGCGAGCAGTTCGCGAAAGTTGACAGCCTCCCGGATTTCATTGGGAATTTCGATGCCTACCGTGTCTGAACCTGGAATGGGCGCTTCTATACGCACAGAGAGCGCTTTGAGGCTCAAGGCCAGATCATCGTTCAAGTTGGCGATGCGGCTGACCCTGGTGCCGGGTGCGGGACGCACTTCAAACATGGTCACCACCGGGCCGGGAGTGATGCGCGTCAGTTCTCCTTCAATGTCAAAATCTTTCAGGCAGGTCATGAGCGTATTGCCTCGTGCGGCTAAGAGTTCCGCACTGGGCCGCCCTTCCGCAATCTTGGAGGCGTTGAGGAGTTGGATCGCCGGCAGAGGCGCCGGCCTCCCCTTAAGCGCAATGCGTTCCGTTTGTCCTGTATCGGGCGTTTTTAGTGACGGTTCCACAGACGAAAAGGGAGTAAAAGGCTGAAGGATAGCCGGTTCTTTTGCCTCCGTTGCATCATCCGCAAGGCGGAGATCCTCATGAAGGATCAGTGTGGATTCCGGCATATCCTGAGAACCGGGAGCATCGTAATGCGGCGTGAAAAGAGTGTCGTTCACAACTTCGTCGATACCGGGAGCGTTGGTGTTCTCTTGCGTGCGCAATGTGGGGAGGGGTTCCGCGGATATTGGAGGCAGAGTGAGCTTTTGACGCAAAAAATCTTTGACGGCACGCCATGACAAGCTGAGCGACGCCGTCGCCGGTGCGCCGCCGATTGCGGCTTTGGCGGCAACGGTTTTACTGTCGCCTTTTGATGTTCCAGTTTTTGTCGTTGTAGAGTTTCTGGCCCAAACGTGTTTGAAAAAAGCAAGCCAGGAGATTTTGAAGCTGAGTTGGATGCCGATCAGCAACATAAAGAACCAGAGCAGACCGGAGCCGCCCGGACTCAGGAAACGCCGGGAATTTTCAAACAGTCCCCGACCGGCGAGGCCTCCGCCGGTCATGTCGCCGATACGAAGAGAAAAAGCTTCTCCTGCCACTAACAGGCAAAGAGAGAGCAAAAAGGCGCCGCACCAGCGCCACCACGGAAGATCAAAAAGCGCGGAAACCATAGCTCCGCCCATGACCAGAAAAACAAGCGGCCAGATGTACGCCCCTATGCCGAACAGATCGTGAAGAAATCCGGCAAGATATGCACCGAATATGCCGGCTCTGTTTTGAATGGGGATTTTGCCGCTCACCACATGGTTCAGGCTGGTGTCGCCAGGATCAAAGGTCACAAGACTTAAAAGGACAAAAAGTCCCCAAAATATGAGAAAAAGGCCGCCCAGTTCATGAGCGATTTTTCTGTTATCCACGTTACAACCTCATACAATCATCCTGCGTAAAGCTCTATTCACGGCCGAGGTATTCCTTGCTTCTGGTGTCCACCTTCACCCTGTCGCCGATATTGACGAAAAGCGGCACTTGAATGATCAAGCCGGTTTCCAGTGTGGCTGGTTTGGTCACGTTGCTGACGGTATCTCCCTTGGCGCCCGGCTCGGTATTCGTTACTTCAAGCACCAGGGAAACAGGGATATCAATATCCAGAGCCTTGCCTTTGTACAACAGCACCCGGCACTCCTGGCCATCTTTGAGGAAGCCGGCCTTGCCGCCCGCGCTTTCCTCGCCCAGGTGCATTTGTTCGTAGCTGGTCATATCCATGAAGACCAATGCACTGCCTTCTCTGTACAAAAACTGCATTTCCCGGCTTTCCAGATCCGGCTTTTCTACTTTTTCCCCGGAGCGGAAGGTGATGTCCTGCATGCGTCCGGTAAGAATGTTGCGCAGCTTCGTACGCACCATCGCCCCGCCCTTTCCCGGTTTGAAATGTTGGAATTCAACAATTTCGTAAGGAGTGGCGTCAACTTCAATCTTCAGGCCTTTACGAAAATCCGTGGTCGAATACATGTGTTCTCCTGCAAAAAGCGGCGATGGCGGCGTAAAGGCGGCTACACGCCCGTCAGCTAAGCAATATTGCTTTTGTCGCAGTGATAAACGAGAGCTTGTACCGCCAGCGCATAGCCCAGAATGCCGAACCCGCTGATGACGCCGACGGTGTGCCGGGACAGCAGGCTCTGTCGGCGTAAGGATTCCCGAGCGAATACGTTGCTGATGTGCACTTCCACACAGGGCACTCGTATCCATGCCAGGCAGTCCGCCAGAGCGAGGCTGGTGTGCGTATATGCCCCGGCATTGAAAACAATGCCGTCCTGTTTTTCATGATGCGCCTGCTCCAGCCTGTCCAACAGAGCGCCTTCATGGTTGGACTGAAAAAAGTCCAGTTGCACCTGCTCGAAACGAAGCCCAAGCAAGGCGGAGGCAAGTCCAGGCACGGCGTCCATGCCCTGTAGCCCATAAATTTCCGGTTGGCGGATTCCCAGCGCGCCTAAATTTGGACCATTCAACAGCAGAATACGATATTTCATGATGTTTCCAGATTTTTTTGAACGGCATCGCTCCCGGCGTGTTTGCCATTTGCCCGGTAACACGGTAATCTGAAAGACGGGAAGCTTGGGATCTTCCGGCCCAGTGCCGCCGCGCGCTGTTTTGAGTAGTGTATCCAGCCCAAGAATGCAAGCTGTACCTTGTTTCAATAGCTTTTATCTTGTCAACCCGCAAGGTTAAAATTTCTCCAGGGTTTTTCATGCCGCCGCATCTCATTCTGGAACATACCGCATATACTTTGGCTCAACTTCCCGTTACTCAACTGCCGCACATTGCGCTTGCCGGACGCTCGAATGTGGGCAAGTCGTCGCTGATCAACGCGCTTGCCGGACAAAAAAACCTGGCTAAGGTCAGCGCCGCTCCCGGCAAAACCCGTTCGCTGAATTTTTATCGGACCTCTGACGACGCCTTGTACCTGGTGGATTTGCCGGGATATGGCTACGCGCGGTGCAGCAAGGCGGAGCAAGCGGTCTTCAGCCAGCTGATTGAAGGGTATCTGATCAAAAACGCTGCGCTACGGGCGCTTGTGCTGCTTTTGGACTGCCGCCCGGCGCCGCAGAAGCTGGACATACAACTTGCGGGCTTTGCCGGGCAACATGGCATTCCCCTGCTCCCCGTACTGACGAAAACAGATAAATGCACCCTGAAGGAACGTTCGCAGCGTCGGAAGCATTGGGCCGCTTTGCTGGACGGATCCCCTCCCCTGCTCTGTTCCGCCGTCAAGGGATGGGGGATGGAAGCACTATGGGACGCATTGCGGCGGATTGCAGGCATTGACGCATGAGAAGCGCACCCCGTGCCGCGCTGTGGCGTTGCATCAACTACCTATGGAACCTGTTTTACCCCAGCACCTTCTTGCACAGCGGCTGAAGCACCGCATGCGCTTCTTTAAGTTTTTCCGATATCGGCAGATGTTGCGGGCATTGTTCTACACATTGCCCGCATGCCTCGCAGAGTTCGGCATGCGCGCCGGCAGCCGTGAGATCGTTGTAGAGATGCGCTGTATAGAACCAGTCGTCAAAGAGGAACAGATCGTTATACAATTGGAAGATGGCGGGAATGCTCACGCCGGACGGGCACGGCATGCAATAGGCGCAGGCGGTGCAAGCCACCTTGTTGCGGGCTATAAACATTTCGCGCACCTGGACGCAGGCGGCGCGTTCGGCGTCACTGAGGCAACCTGATTGCGCCTCGTCACAAATACGGCAGTTTTCTTCCAGTTGTGCAAATTCGTTCATGCCGCTCAGCAGCGTGGATACTCCACGCTTATCCCAAAGCCAGCGCAAAGCCCAATCAACCGGCGAACGTCCCGGCGCGGCTTTATCCCATATCGCCTGAATATCCGCCGGAACGGGACGCGCCAGCGCGCCGCCTTTAAGCGGTTCCATAATGACGACAGCCAGACCTTTTTCCACAGCGCGTTCAAAACCCGCAGTCCCTGCCTGCAGCTGCTCGTCCAGCAAATTGTATTGGATCTGACAAAACTCCCAATCCCAGCCATCCAGAATTTCGTTGAAGACCGACGTGTCGTCATGGAAGGAAAAACCCGCATGCAGGATGCGCCCTTCGCGTTTGAGATCTTCAAGGAAGTCCAGTGCGCCGCATGCGACAAGTTTTTTCCAATGGGCGCGATTCAGGCTATGGAGAAGATAAAAATCAATGTAGTCAGTGCGTAATTTGTTACACTGTTCACGAAAGATGCGCTCCATATCCGCCGGGCTGTATATCTCCCAGCTGGGCAGTTTGGTGGCGATATGCACTTTTTTACGCAGCTTGGCGTCAGCCAGGGTTTTTCCGAGAAACGGCTCGCTGTTGCCGCCATGGTACGGCCACGCTGTATCAAAATAATTGATTCCGGCTTCAGCTGCGGCGAGCAAGAGCTTGCGCGCTTTGGCCTCGTCTATGGAAGAAGCGTCTTCCGGCCATTTTCCAAGTATAGGCAGGCGCATGCAACCAAAACCCAATGCGGAGATCGTATGAGAGCTGCGGCCGAATTTTCTATACTGCATGATCTTCCTCCATAAATACATGCACAGCTGTGCTGCATGCCGGAAGTACTGTTTCCTGACGCATGATATGCGAGAATATTAGGAGAAAGGGCTGCTGTCCAGCAAAGAGCAAGGATACGGCATGCGCGCCAATGCCGCTGCCCATGTAGCCCAGGCCGCGCGGGAAGATTACGTCAAGAGCAAGAGCTGTTGTTTGCGTGCCTGCGGAATTGGCGGTGTAGGGGCCAAGCGTTTCCTTGTTCAGGGATTGGCCGCTCACCTCCGGCGAGGTTTCCACGTTGTCCGGGAACAGGGTGATGCTTTCGCCGGGATTGACGATCTCAAGCTCGATTTCCGGGAAGTTGCCGGTGGATGCCCCGTTTTCCCAGATGGCGGTGTCTTCTATGCTCACCCTGTGGATGAGGTACTCGCCTATGCCGATGCAGAGCAGCGCGTACAGGTACTGCTCATTCCCCTGAAACTCCGCGTAATACTGCGCCGCCAAGTCCGGCACCATTTCCATCGTCCCGAACGTCTCAGGGATCATCTGCCACAGACGCGCCTGGTTCTGAGATATGCTGGTTGAATATGTCGGGGAAGCGGATTCGAGGGACTGCGTATTAAGGTTGCCTTGCGGCAAGGGTTTTGTCGGGAACAGGGCGTTCATCAGGAGGGAGCCGCCGATCATAATGGCGGCTGCCCCAAGCCCGGCTACCGCATTTGCGGCCAAAGACGACCACCCTGCCGCAATAAGCCCCTCAGCCCAATACTGCTGGAGAACGGCAGCAACTATCGCTAGCACCGCCATGCCAATCATGGCGATAATCTGCTTCCCGCCTCCGTCACCTCCGCCCAAAGGCAGCGGCACGAACACCACATCAGCATAGATAAGCACGATATCCCATTCAGCGCGAAGCAGGGGCTTTCCCTGGTACAGACAGATTACGGGCGCTGAAAACTCTGAGCCAATATTCTGATTGACCCATGAGCGAATAGACATACACTCGTTGACTGTGTATATCTCTCTCGACTCATTGCCTCGTATTCGTGTTACAGTGTGCATATCATCGCCCTATTGTTATCGCCCTGCTATCTGGAGTCCCTAAAATGTATCGTTTTTTTCTTACCATTGCTCTATGTGTCACCGTTTGTTCAAGCTGCGGCAAATCCACAACATCTGAGATAAGGCAAGGCCATGCGACCAAAACACAGTTTGAGGTTGACAACAGTATTCAGGTAGTAATTAAGCAAATCCTCAATAAAAATAATGAATGCCAATATGCCGGACGCGGGCATGTCACGATACTTGATGAGCTTGGCGAAGCCCATATTGAACACAGGAGCACTCAAGGAGGAATCTTTATTCTTGTGGATTTGAGCAGGCAAAGCGATAAAACTCGCGTCACTATCTATACCGCAAATAAAATGTTCGATAGCGCAGCCAAAATACTCGAATACGGAGCAAAAAACCTTCCAGGCTGCCCGTAACATCATCCTATCCTCCCCAACCCCAAGAGCCTGATAAACCGTATCTTGCGAAAGCTGGAGGTCATGCGCCACCGTGCGTAGTCTGATCCATATGCCCAGACTGTTATGGCGTTGAAGCCAACGAGAGGATTTTTAAGGCCGCTCAGAAAAAAGCCGCAAGCAACGAAGAAAGCGCGGCAGGGGCTTTTTCTTTGACGGCACTGGAAAAACGCGAAAAAATAGAGGCAGAAAAGCGGA
>JGI24702J35022_10001532_pt1 | contig 14315 bp, 18 predicted proteins | sample TergutTh196P4_FD_35022 | JGI IMG/M metagenome (IMG submission 35022)
ATTTTGCTGGCCTACGCTCTGGAGAATTGCGGGCTAAACAATCGCCTGGCGCTACAAATGTCGGTTTTATCCAAAGGAAAACCGAAGCTGTTGATNTTNTATATGATGTGCGGNACCGCGCTGCTGTCGACCATTATTTCNAATGTGCCCGCCTGCGCGGCGTTCTTCTTTATTGTCCTGGCGCTTTGCAAGAAGAATAATTGCGAGAGGGGGAAAAGCAACTTTGCCAAAGCCTCGATCATCGGCGTAATCATGGCTGCCATGGTCGGCGGAAACGCGACGCCGGCCGGTTCCTCTCTGAACGTGCTGGGCTTAAACTTATTGCGTCAAAGTACAGGGCAAGGCTTAAGTTTTGCGGAATGGACGCTATTTGGGCTCCCTATTGTGATTATCGCGATTCCTCTGCTGTGGATGCTCATTATCCGGGTTTATCCTCCGGAGTTTGAAGAACTGGCCGGGGTGGAAGAAACGAAGAAGGAGCTTGAAGAACTGGGCAAATTTTCTAAACAGGAGATTAAATTTCTGGTGATTACGGCGATCATGATGATCTTCTGGTTTACGGAATCGTATTTGCACAATGTGCCCGTTTCCACTTCTACNGTATTTTTCGCCTCCTTATATTTCTTGCCCGGGATTGAAGTCTTATCCTACGACTATATCAAAGACAAGCTCGACTGGACGCTTGTGATCATGATAGGCGCTTCCGGCGCATTGGGCGCCGCGATGTTCACTTCCGGCGCGTCAAGCTGGCTGGCCACAGTGATCCTGGGTTCCTTTACCGACGCAAGCCCGCTGTTTTTGGTTTTTCTGATCTCTGTTTTCTGTACGGTGATCAAAGTCCTGATTCCCTCGAACCCGGCATGCGTCTCGATTCTGGTACCGACATTAGCGGCTTTTTCGCAGGAAACAGGGATACCGATTATGATGCTGTTTCTTCCGATGGCCTTTACCGTTACCGCCGGATGGTTGCTGCCTTTTGACCCGGTGCCGCTTGTCTGCTGGCCGGAGCGATATTTCTCCATGAAAGACTTCGCGAAAGCCGGCGTCTTTGGGCACATCATCATCATCATTGTCGTAGTGGCCATTGTGATGGCAATCGGGGCGCCTTTGGGCTATTTTTAAGAGGAGTTGCCTAAGCGGCAGCCGGGCAAATATGCCACCCGCCGCCATGGTCGGCGCTGAACTGTAACGCAGAATAAGGCAAACGCTTGATCCTGCGATATAATGCTTGCTTTTTCAACAAATATCAGATACAATGTTAATAGAATGTTAACAAAAAGAATGCACATTCTCTAAAAGGCATGTCTCATGGATTAGCAAAAAAGCCGGAACCCGCGCCATATAAGCATTGTATTTGAGTTTGGAAACTCCGGGAGTTTGATTGTGTCAAACAAACTCCTGTTCATCAGCTCTACGAATAGGGGGAAATGTTTTGGATACGAACATAGGCAAAGCAATTCCGAGGACGAAGATGAGGAGCAGGCGAAACGATAAAGTTACATTCGTGATGCTGGGCGGCCCAAGCAGCCCGGTAAAGGAAGTTCAACTATCCGCCAGGTTTTTTAAGTTTTGTTTCACCATTTTCTGTATTGCATTAATCTCTTTTGGCGCTGTCTCATACTATGTAGTACAAGAGTATATGGATAGCAGAGCGAGGGTAGCCGCGTTATCGGAAGTAAATGACGGGCTTACCTCAACGACCAGAAACCAGGAAGTCATGATTAAGGACCTGCAGCAAATCGCAGGGAATATGTTGAATAAAATTGAAGAAATTGAAACGTTAAATTCCGAAGTCCGTTCTAAAGTCGGGCTGGAAGAGATTCCGGACGGGGAATCGGTCATGGTGGCAGGNTATACCGTATCAAGAGGAGAAACTGCGCCGGCGCAAACATCCGAGGGAGGGTCGGTGAACGAAGAGCTGGATACACTGGAAGATTTGAAGCAAGAATTGCTGGACATGGACCTGGTCATGACCGAACAGGCGATGGAGCTTCTTTTCCTTAAAGACGACGTCGAGAAACAACTGGCNTTNGAATCGGCGCTTCCCAGCCTCTGGCCCATGGACGGGATATTCGTTTCCGCCTTTGGCAACAGGAGAAATCCCTTTGGACGCGGAACGGAATTTCATCAGGGGATCGATATCGCGAACAAGAGCGGAACAAAAATTCATGCCGCAGGCGACGGTGTTGTTACCTTTGTCGGCTATAAATCCGGCTGGGGCAGCATGGTTCTGATCAATCACGGTTACGGCTATGTCAGCCAGTATGCCCACTGTTCGGAACTTTTCGTAAAAGAAAACCAGGTAGTTTCCCGCGGGGAAGTCATTGCGGCTTGCGGCAGTACAGGCCGTACCACAGGNCCGCATCTCCATTTTGGCGTACAGTATAAGGGTTCGTTTATTGACCCGATGAAGGTTTTAGNNGCCGAGGGGGCAAAGAAATAATGGCAAAGGACAAGACGGATNCTGTGGGCACCATNATCAGTGAAGACTGCCGCTTCGAAGGCAATATTAAGTTGGAGTCCAGCATTCGCATCGATGGAAAACATGTTGGCGANGTTATGACGGAAGGGGATGTCTATATCGGTGATACAGGCTCATGTGTCGGGAATCTTTCAGCCCGCAACTTCTATATAGGCGGGATTATCAAAGGTGATATCGTAGCAAAGGCAAGGATCGAACTCAGCAGCAAAGCGAAGCTGAGAGGCAATGCGACGATGGGAAACCTGATTATGGAAGAGGGCGCCGAGTTTATGGGCAGTTGCCGTACGATCAATACATTACATTTAGATGAGGAAGAAAACGTCGCTGAATGATGGGCTTGCTGTTAACCGGAAGATCATACAGACATGGGGATAAGCGAAACCATCCCGATGTCTTTTTCATATACCTGTCCAGGTTGAATGTATCAAAGAAGGGTTCCGGCTTATGACGCAACGAGAACAAATGGCCAAATTGAAAGAAAAAGTGGAGCAATGTAATCTCTGCGCATTAAGAAAGCAGTGCATACAGACAGTTTTTGGCGAAGGGGCGGTCGGTAAAGGGCTGATGGTCATCGGAGAAGGCCCGGGGCAGGACGAGGATTTGCAGGGAAGGCCTTTTGTGGGAAGAGCGGGCAGGCTACTGGACTTAATTCTCGAATCCGCGGGCTTTTCCCGNAAGGCGAATACCTATATCGCAAATATTGTGAAGTGCAGGCCGCCGGGAAACCGGGATCCGCTGCCCGAGGAAAGGGAAGCTTGCCTGCCGTATTTAAGGGAACAAATACAGATAACTGCGCCGAAAATTATTCTGCTGCTGGGGGCGACAGCGATACAAGGCTTGATTGATCCGAAAGCAAAAATCGGAAGCAGCCGGGGCAAATGGAGGGAATGGCAAGGCGTACAGGTTATGGCGACCTATCATCCGGCGGCATTGTTACGAAATCCGGGGCTTAAAACAGTCGTTTGGGAAGATATGCAAATGGTTATCGATAAATATAGGGAATTGGTCGATCCGGGCCACTTCAGCGAGTATCATTAATACCATAGGGAAATAGGTTTCCGGGAAAGGAGCGGGAAGATGCCGTGGATTGACATAGGTATTGTGTTGCTGATCACTATCGCGGCGTATATCGGTTATTCGGTTGGCTTGTTTGGGGCGATCAAAGGGTTTATCAGCAAAATATTGGGACTGGTAACCGCTTGGATTCTGACGCCTATTGCGCAGGCTTGGCTGGAAGTCAGACTTGGCGCGGAATCCTTTTTAAGCGAACTGGTCAGAAACAGGTTTCCTGCGCCTTTGGAAGAAATAATACGAACGGCGGCGGAAACAGCACGAAATCTGCAGGAGTTTCGCGACAGTCTGGTCGCGCTTCTGCCGCGGGAAGTGGCGGAATATCTGCAGCGCAGCTTAGACAGGACGCCAATGCATTCTGTGCCTTCTCCGGAATTCGTTGTGGAAACGCTTTCCGGGGAAATCGCCCGGGGCTTGATGTGGGCTTTCCTGTTTATCCTCATTTGGACGATCGTTTCTATCCTGATCAAGGGCTTTTTGGGATTAATCTTTTTCGGAAGAGAGGGGAAGTCCTTCGTTGGCATACTGGACGGTTTCCTGGGGATGGCGACAATGACCTTCCTTGTGGTTGTCGCACTAATCATTCTGAGCGGACTTGTTTATCCTGTCGTACTCATGTCGGCGGCAGAAGGAAACTTGAGCGGACTCCAACCGCTTCTTCTGGACTCCAAGCTGCTTGGTTGGATGGCCGGAATATATCAAATTTATATGATTCCCTTGATAAAATAAGGAGGGTATAGCCTGGAAAATGGACATGGAAGCAAACTGGCAGAGAATCAAAGCGCATCGCCTGCGACTGACAGATCAGGAAGTACGGGGATTGGCGGAAGTCTTGTTTTATGAACAGGAAGCCTGGCTGGAAGAAAAGCTGCGGCAGCGCGAAGGCGAAGCGCTTGCTATGGAGATACTGGGATTCCTTGGAAGCATCGGAAGTCTTCAGGCAGTAAGCATTCTGCTCAAACAACTGGACTCCGGTATAGAAGTATTGCAGGTTGCCGCTGTCGAGGCATTGAAACAGTGTCCCGCGATTGTTATATTGGAGCCCTTGTCTAAAATTATGCTTCAGCAAAATCGAAGTTCGATCAAAGCGGGAGAAGTATTGCTGAGTTTTGGAGAAAATGGCGCCGAAGAGCTTTGGAATCTTTGGTTTGATAAAAAAAGCGCGGCCGGGTTGAAAATCCAGGTTCTGCAACTGCTGGCGGAAACGACGGACGCCCGCGCGGTACATCTTGCGTTTTTGGCTTTTCTCTCGGAAGAGGACGAGTTGATTCTTACGGCGATGAAAGCGGCGGAAAAAAGGAACGCCACCTGTCTTTGGGGGAATGTGGCGGGCTGCCTGTCCCATTCCGCCTGGAGGATACGGGGCAGGGCGGTACATCTTCTGGGCGAATGGAAAGAAAGCAGGGCGCTGGACATTCTTCGGGAGATGGGCATAGACCCGGATCCCTGGGTCGAAGAAGAGCGCCAAAAAGCGATAGGAATCCTGTCTCATGTTTAGCTGGAACGAAATCCTGTCGCTGGAGCAGCTCGCAATTGTAAGCTATGTGCTAAAACCGGTTTTGATTATCCTCGCCATGATGATCCTGCGTCGCTTGTTGAACGTCTTGATTAACAGGCTGAAATGGCCGGGGAATGGCAAAGAGTCCGGTTCGCTACAGGAAAAGCGCAGAGATACCATCAAAGGCTTGCTGAAGAATCTATTCAAGTATGTGCTGGTCTTTATCACCGCGGTGATGGTTCTGGAGTGCTTTCGTATTCCTGTCATGGCGATCCTGTCTACGGCGGGTATCGTTGGCGTAGCGCTGGCATTCGGCGCACAGAGCCTGTGTAAGGATATCATCACCGGTTTCTTCATCCTGCTCGAGGATCAATACTATGTGGGGGAATACATCGAGGCGCAGGGGGTCGCCGGCTTTGTGGAACAATTCAACTTGCGCTGTACCTACCTACGGGATTTTGACGGGCGGCTCCATATCATGCCTAACGGGAATATGGGGCTGGTTACGAATCATAATCGGGGGAACCGCAGGGTGATGGTGGAAATCGGCATACCGTATGAGGGGGACATAGGGAAGGCCCTTCTCATCCTGCAGAAGTCCTGTGACGCAATTAATGAAGAATTCAGGGACGATATCCGCGAAGCGATCAATGCCATTGGCGTCGTCGATTTGACGGCTTCCGGTATAAGCCTGCGTATGCTGGGGCAATCGGAAACCATGACCCAATGGAAAATCGAGAGAGCTTTACGTCAAAAGGCATTGGAAGACCTGATGGCGGCCGGATACGAGATCCCCTATCCGCAAACAAAGGTAAGCATGATATGAGCGAATACGAAGAAGGAAGCGTATTGACGCTGAAAAAAAAACATCCTTGCGGAAGCAGGGAATGGAAAGTCATGCGCGCAGGCTGGGAGTACCGGCTGCAATGCACAGGCTGCAGCCATATCATGCTGATGCGGCGGGAGCAGCTGCTGAAGCTGGTGCGGAAAGTGGAGTCTGGCGGCTGAACGCGGGTTCTTAGGAACCTGCCGGATCCGCCGGATCCTTCAGGTTCTTCAGATCCTCCAGATCGAAGAAGGGCAGTGCTTTCTGATAAAACCCGATCGCCGGGCCTGTCAGCAGCACGCAGATTACAGTGCCGATCCCTACAGCCGCGAAGGCGTTGCCCAGAAAGAAGAAGGTAAAGACGGCGGAAAAGGTGACAAGGGATGTGTCGAACAAAAGCTTCGACTTTGAGGTAGTCCAGCCTGCGATTTCCGCGATTAAGCGTACCAGGCTGTCAGGGGGCGGAAGTACCAAACCGGAACCGATGATGATCCGGATACCCAGGGAAAAGATAAGCGCGCTGACGGACATCAGGGGAACCCCGATAAGAAAATGAGGGGAGGAGAAGCGAAGCACAGCGGAAAACCAGTCAATGAGAAAACCAAAAATATAGACAAGCGGAATCTGTAGAACCGCTAAAACGCTGAGGCGCCGGGTGATCGCAATTTGCGTAAGAAAGCAGAGCGCGTGAAAACAGGAGCTGCACATGCCGAAGCTGAGAGGCGACAGAAGGGATACGGCATAGGAGATGGTGCTGACCGGCGCGACGCCGAGGTTTGCCTTAGACGTCAGGGCGATGCCAAAGGTCATTACGAGCAAGCCGAGAGTATAAAACAGGATTCTTTTCAGCATAGGTGTCTTCACAGTCAAACGCTCCTGTCTGCTTTAAAATACCAAACCATCATAACATACGGCGGCGGCGCATTCAAGAGCCTGTGTTTGCCAATGAGTAACAAACAAAAACCCGCAAGGTCACACCGGAAATTGCCGAATGGGATGTGCGACTTTAAATTGGCTCTTGCGCGTCAACGGCTTTTGTGTTAGTATATCGAAGTTATATCCCTGCTCCGTCAAAGTGCTTGTCACCTGCAAGCGCTTATTGCGGCGGAGCCGTACAGTCCAAAGGGAGGAGGTGGTTCAATGCGAAACTATGAATGCATGTTTATCCTGAAACCGGATGTGGAAGAAGAGGCGGTACAGCAAGCCATCGACCGATATTCATCCATTGTCACCGACGGTGAGGGAGAGATGGTTTCCGTTGACAAATGGGGCAAGCGGCGCCTGGCTTATGAGATCAAGGATCTCTTAGAAGGTAACTATGTGCTGATGAACTTTAAAAGCGAACCGGCTGTAGTCAAAGAGCTTGACCGTGTCATGAAAATATCAGACGATATGCTGAGATTCATGATCATCAATCAGGACAGTAAATAAGAAATTGGCAAGCGTCCGTTAGACGCAGACAGACAGGGTGGTGTTCGCATGTTAAACCGGGTAATCTTAATTGGACGGCTGACGAAGGATCCGGAATTAAAGTATACGCCAAATGGCTTGGCGGTAGCTTCCTTTACGCTGGCAGTGGACCGGTTTCGGACCAATGCCCAAGGGGAAAGGGAAACGGACTTTATACCGATTGTGGTATGGCAGAAGCAGGCGGAGAATTGTGCCAACTACTTGGGTAAAGGGAGCCTGGCTGCGGTAGACGGCAGAATGCAGGTTCGCAACTATGACGGAAAAGACGGTATACGCCGTTGGGTAACGGAAGTTGTCGCGGAAAACGTACGTTTTCTGGATCGAAGAGGCGAGCAGACCGGTCGACAACAGCTTGCCGGGCAGCGAAGTTTTTGGCGGCGATATCGGCTTTACAGAGGATGATATCCCCTTTTAATCTTGCGTAGAGGAGGGAAATAAGTGAAACGTGACCGACAAAGGCGTCCCCGCAAAAGAGTTTGCACCTTTTGTGTAGATAAAGTAGAAAGTATTGATTATAAGGAAACCGGTCGTTTAAAGAAGTTTGTTTCCGAACGGGGCAAGATCTATCCCCGCCGGATTTCCGGAAACTGCGCGAAGCATCAGCGTCAGTTGACCATAGCGATTAAACGGGCAAGAAATGTCGCGCTGCTTCCTTTTAGCGCCGATTAATATTTAAGCGCCTAAAGCGGGCGGCAGCCCATACAAAGTATGGTTTCGCCCGGAATGCACAATAAAAAAGGAATGGTCGCAGGCCATTCCTTTTTTAAGTATGTTTGTTCTCTATTGCATCACGTTCCTTTCGTTTCATCTGACTACTCAGATTATGATTTGTGCATATTGAAGACGTATTTACTCAGGAACCCGGATATTGTTAAGAAGGTATTTGGGCTTGTGCTCGTGATTTGTGGGTTCCTGTACGTTAAAAAGAAGGGGGGAATATTGATTTCTGGTTTGCTCGATTTGTTGAATGGAGTGCAGATGCAATAATGATTTACTGTCATCATCATAATTTCAAACGAGGATTAACATAATACCTTAAAATCCAAAAAATAAATCGCAAAATACGCCCTGACATGTATGGCGTTTGAAGAATTCCCCGNCAATTCTACGTTCCCAAAGCATNNGGAGCACTAGTCAAGGGGATTGAATTGTGATATTCTGAGTACTGACTCAGGGCGTTTTTACTCACTCGCTATCGCTGNNGAACCGCAGCACGGCGAAGCGTATCTTAGCGAAGGAAACAGAGACCTATGCCAAATTCGAGATTGGGAATTGAGACCNGGGCGATCACGGAAGGCGCGCTCATGGCCGTACTGACGGCAGTCCTGGCGCTGGCGGGAATCTACATACCCATGCTCGATATTGTTGTTATGCTGATATGGACCTTGCCTGTAGTCGTGGTCTGCATGCGTCACGGGATGCGGGCGGGCGCGGTGACGATGGCGGTTGCGGGATTGATCATCATGATGATCTCTACGCCTATGGTAGCCTTCGATATGGTGCTTCGATCGGCAGGCGCCGCCTTATTGATCGGCAATGGCTTTCGTAATCATTGGCGAACGGAAAAAACGCTCCTCTATACCGCTATCGCCGCGTTTGCCGGTATGGTGGTGAATCTGTTTGTTACTACCTTGGTGATGGGGATAAGTATTATGGATATGTTCGTTGTGGATCCGGAGACGGTCAATGAGATGGTTGCGTTATTTTCCGACTACGGGCTTCTGGATTCTTTTGGTACAAGCGCAGAAGAAATGGTGAATTCAATTAATTCCATGTTTTCTACCATGCGCCTGATCTTCCCCGGGGCGCTGCTGGTCTACGGGCTAATGTCCGCGGTATCCAATTATTTAGCTGCGGATTTTGTTTTACGAAAGCTGAAGATACCGACGCCGCCGGTTACGAAACTGACCACCTTACGCCTGCCTTCCCTCATGATATTNGGGTTTGTCCTCGGCTTCGGGATGACGATCCTNGGCTTNGGNCTTTGGCCGCAAGAGCCGATGGTCGTCACCGTAGGGCAGAATATAACCGTTGTTTTTTTGGCCTTGTACATGTTTCAGGGGCTTGGTATGCTCTTATNCTTCATTAATAAGGCTTCGCCCGGGATGAAAGGCTTTCTNAAATTCGTGCTGATTGCTTCCGTCGTCATGACCTTTTTCGGGATACTGTCGATCATCGGATATATTGGCATTGCTGACGCGATATTTGATTTCCGCAAAATCGATGTCCTGCCGATCGAGACGAAGGAGGAATGACAGGGAAGAGGAAATAGCAGAACAGTCCGAAGCAGGAAGGAGGACGATTATGAAAGTGATTTTACTGGAAGACGTGAAAGGCAGCGGAAAAAAAGGGCAAGCCATCAACGTAGCGGAAGGCTATGCCCGTAATTTCCTTATTCCAAGGAAACTGGCGATAGAAGCTACGGCAGCCAATATGAAAGAGCTCGAACGGCAACAGCATGTCCGGGAAGAGAAGAAAGCGACGGAGCTGAGCAAAGCAAAGGAGATGGCTGAAGCGCTCAACGATTTGGAGATCCGGGTGCCGGCAAAGACCGGGGGCGGACAGAAGTTATTTGGCGCGGTTACCAATAAAGATATCGGCGACGTATTGGAGCAAACCTATGGGATCATCGTTGACCGGAGGAAAATCGAGTTCAAAGGGAATATCCGGACATTGGGAGAACATGAGGTGGTGATACGTCTTCATTCAGATGTGGTATTGACAAAAACGATTATTGTGACGGAGGCAGTCTGAAAGAGGCATGGATGTAGAAAGAATGCCACCCTACAGTCAAGAGGCGGAACAAGCTTCTTTGGGCGCGATGCTGCTGGACAAAGAAGCGATTGTGATCGGCATCGAGATATTGAANGCGGAGGACTTCTACCGGGACGCGCATCAGCTGATTTATACGGCGATTAAAACGCTCGAACAAGGCGGGCAGCCTGTGGATCTGGTGACGGTCACNGAAGCCCTGCGGCAAAAAGANGCGCTCGACAAATGCGGCGGGATGAGTTACCTGGCTTCTCTGGCGAATCTGGTACCCACGACGGCGGGGATAAAGCATTACGCGACAATTGTTAAAAATAAGGCCTTACTCAGGCGGCTCATCCGGGTAACGGAAGAGATCAATGTCCGCTGTTATGAGGATATCGACGACGTCGGCAGCCTCATAGGGCAAGCGGAGCAGTCTATTTTCGAAATCGGCCAGGGCAGGAGCGGGCTGGGCCTTACGGCTGTCAGAGAGTTGCTGCCCGGCCTGGTGAAGCAAATTGAGAGCCTGTCTCAGCGTCCGGAGGGCATAACCGGCATTCCGTCTTATTTTAGCGCATTGGATCAATATACCAGCGGTTGGCAGAATTCCGATCTGGTGATTCTCGCCTCCAGGCCTTCCATGGGGAAGACCGCCTTTGCGCTAAATCTAGCGGAGAACGCGGCCATTCGCTATAGAGCGCCGGTAGCGGTGTTTAGCCTGGAAATGTCCAGGGAACAATTGCTGATCCGATTACTCAGTTCACGCGCCAGCATTGAGCAAACCTCCTTACGTAACGGGAGGCTGAGGGGCGAAGAGTGGAGCAAATTGGTAGACGCGGCGGCGGTATTGGCGCAGGCGCCGATCTACATTGACGACAATCCCCTGATCAGCGTGACAGAAATACGNTCTAANGCCCGCCGGATGAAGGTGGAGGCGGANCTGCAGATGATCGTTATCGATTACCTGCAATTGATGCAAGGAGAGCGCAGNAGCAACGATAACCGGCAGCAGGAGATATCGGAGATATCCCGNTCGCTGAAAGCCNTGGCGAGGGAACTGAATGTACCGGTCATCGCCTTGTCTCAATTNTCCAGGGAAGTGGAAAGGACAGGGGATAAGCGGCCGGGGCTCAGTCACCTGCGGGAATCGGGCGCTCTTGAGCAGGATGCGGATCTGGTAATGTTTATTTACAGGGACGAGTATTATGACCGGAATACAGAGGAAAAAGGCATAGCGGAAATCATCATCGGCAAGCACCGGAACGGCCCCATCGGTACGGTCAGGCTGGGCTTTGAAGATAAGTATACAAAGTTNTTCAATCTGCATCAGAGCAGCCTGCGGGACGGCGATTCCTACGAAGCTTCCTATGAAGACGACTAAAAAGCCATTTTCATGCATTGACAAAGCAAAATGATCACTGATATAATCTAATCCGCTACTTTGGGTTGTGAGCGCAGCTCATATTAGAGCCATTAGCTCAGTTGGCAGAGCACCTGACTTTTAATCAGGGAGTCCCGCGTTCGAGTCGCGGATGGCTCATTAATTCTACATCTCTGAAACAGATTTTAAATTCAAGGAGAACCCTTATGATAACACGGGAGCATATCATCACCCAGCTTAATACATTACCTGATGATGTATTAGTTAAGATCGCTGAGTTTATATCATTCCAGAAATATAGTTTAGGTTTGTTTGATAGCGATACCGATTATCTAGCTTCTATCCCCGGTTTGGTAGATAAAATCAAAGCGGCTGCTTCCGAGGCGCTGGAAGACGGTATTGATGCGTCGGAAGTTAACTTTGATGTATAAGGTCATACTATCTCGACAAGCTGAGAACGACTTGGTAAAGCTAAAGCAAGCAGGGGCAGCATACGCGAAAAAAGCGAAAAAGCTTGTTGACATTGTGACAGAAAATCCATTTCAAAACCCACCGCCATATGAAAAACTCATTGGCGACTTGCAGGGCTATTATTCACGCCGGATTAATGATCAGCACCGTTTTGTATATGACGTGCTTCCTAATAATCAAAATCTAAAAAACAAAAATGGGATATTATATAAAGGCATCGTACACGTATTAAGCATGTGGACGCATTATGAGTAATCCATTTACTACCCGCTTAGAACCACAACACGACGCCAAGTACTTTACGCTGGAAAAATAGTTCGCCTTTGGATAATGTCTGGCTCATTCTCCAAAAAAGCCCCGGAACCCGTGCTGTATATGGGATTCCCGGGGCCTTTTTGTTTTGTGTCATGGAAAATATTAGTGTGCTATTGTGGCATGTACGGCAGCATGAGCAATGTACTTTACATTGTACGTATTGTTATTTATCACATTCTTGTTGATGAATAACAATATTATGATAGAATATGACTATATCAATCTGGAGGTGCCGTTATGCCGAACATAAGGCCAAGCGCGGATCTACGTAACAACTACAACGAAATATCCACTTTTTGTCACACATACGCTGAACCTGTTTTTATCACGAAAAACGGGAAAGGTGACCTGGCGATTATGAGCATTGAGGTGTATGAGCAACTTAAAGGAAAGCTGGAACTATACCACCTACTTGAGCAAGGGATGGAAGAGGAAAGAATGGGAAAAATGCGTCCGCTTTCAAGTGCTTTAGCAGATATCAGAAAAACAGTGAACAGCTAATGTATCAAGTAAATACTACAGAAACTGCGGAAAGAGATATGCTGGATGCCGCAATCTACATTGCCCGGACATTATCCAATAAGTCTGCGGCGAACCGCTTGCTGGATGAAGCTGATGCGGCGGCTAACTCCCTTTCTCAAGTTCCAATGCGGCAACCGCTCGTCAAAGTTGCGCTTTTAGCTGCAAATGGTCTGCATTCGATACTGGTAGACAATTATCTGCTTTTCTATGTCGTCCGTGAAAAAACAAATTGCGTAAACATCATTCGCTTTATTCATTCGCGGAGGGATTGGACGAATCTTTTCGATGAAACTATATGATCAGATACAATTGTTGCTGTCGGATGTTCGTTCATTAAAATGGAGTACGGCTTACCAATATCTTCAAAAAAGATTGGGCTCCCCGCCACTTCGCCGGTCATGTGAGTACTGGACGATTGGGATTCCGTTATGCCGGATGCGAAATAGTTAACCGCATCTTCATAATCAAAAAAGGTAGGGATGTCAAAAAACGCATCAGAATCCAATTCGAATATTCGGTTTCCCAGACGATATCTACCTTCGCCAAATAGAGTTTCCGCATAATCCGGGATTTCTACAAGTTCCCCATTTTCATAGCGAAAGGCGACGTCATCGGTAAAGTAGGAGTCCATCCCAAAGTTAAATAGTATCCCGGTAGCTCTTTCAATGCTCCCCGCAGGAGAGCGCAGCAACAGTTTAGCAGCGTCATTCTCGCAGGTATACACGTCATAGGAATACCATTCGTTCCCAATCATAAAAACAAACAACTCGGGAACATCATTGGCGTCAATGTCATACAGCCCCACGCCGTGATAGATCAGTGTATCCGCTCCATCTTCCTCTTTAGCCGGCAGGATCCTTTCCAGATAGTTGATCTGTTCGGGATTATCCCCATGAAGCACTGCTTCGTATACGTCTTTCCAGTCTCGTTCTGGTGTAGCTGTTTCTATGCCAATCTCAGGATTATCCGCGTCAGGAGTCATTTCGTGCATAGACGGGGATGTTTCCGCTTCTGTTACGGCCTCTTTTTCTCCTTCAGACGAGGGTATAGTGCTGTTTCGCTGGTTATTTCCGCAAGCGGAGAATAACAGAATGCATATCAATATAGTAGCGAGTTTTGTTTTCTTATTCATGAGAAAATCCTTTTGTTTCATTAGGGACTCGTAATGTTGGTTAGACAAGCTTGGTTGGTCAAGTTATGTTTAGATTATAATTCAAGGGATTGTTTTCTACAATGAAACCGTTACAAATTGTAACGGTTTGAAAATGACCGTAGCCTTGGCAAACATGCCAACCGACACTTACAGAGTCGGCAGTGAACAGCAACATGATTCCCGTTCCAAGAAATATTATCTTGCTATTTTTTTAAATATGGAGCATATTATTGAGTATGGTCATGCCATATATTGGATATACTAGTCAAACGGGAGAGTCCCCATACTACAAAACGACAGATTCCGGATACGCTGATATAAGGAAGAAACGATATGGAAAATGCGCAAGACAAAAAAAACAGGCGCCTGCCTCTG
>JGI24702J35022_10001533_pt1 | contig 14314 bp, 8 predicted proteins | sample TergutTh196P4_FD_35022 | JGI IMG/M metagenome (IMG submission 35022)
TATGAACATATCCTAAATTTGAGAATTAGCTTTGACGGGTACGAAAATCCCGTCAAAAATCGAGAAAAAATCATAGTTTTTATTTTTAAATATTATATTATCATGAGGCTTATAACAAAAAAATGCTGTTTTTTTAAATGTATCTTGCCATACATGCTATTTTTTATCATGTATGCACTGCCAATGTCAGCTTCTGAAGTTTTAGAATCCATTCAGAACGCTGTCATGCAGCAAGGAATCCGTATCACCGGTACGGTATCCGACGATAATGGCGAGCCAATACCCGGAGTGAATGTATTGGTATTAGGCACAACAACCGGAATCAACACAGATGCCAACGGCGAGTTTTCCGTCACTGTGCCAAGCGACACTTCCGTGATACAATTTAGCTACATTGGTTTCAAGACCCAGAATATCACGGTGGGTAACCGACGTATCATTCCTGTAACCATGCAGGAAGATGTTGAAGAACTTGGAGAAATCGTGGTAGTCGGTTTCGGCAAACAAAAGAAAACCGATTTGATCGGTTCAGTCGTTTCCGCAAATGTGACCGAGCTACGAAAAATATCTTCGAGTAACGTCACAACCATGCTTGCAGGTAACATTGCAGGGATGATTTCGTACCAGAGAAGCGGCGAACCGGGCGAAGACAATGCCGACTTCTTCATCCGTGGCGTCACAACGTTCGGATACAAAAAAGACCCGTTGATCCTGATTGACGGTATTGAAGTGTCCAGAACCGATTTAGCGCGAATGCAACCCGACGACATTGCCAATTTCTCCATCATGAAAGACGCGACCTCCACTGCCGTGTATGGCGCACGCGGCGCTAACGGGGTTATTTCCATCACGACTAAGGAAGGTTCGGAAGGAAAAATCAATATTTCGGTACGTGTTGAAAACGCATTCACCATGCCAACCCGAAATGTCGAATTAGCCGACCCCATCACCTACATGCAATTAGGCAACGAAGCTGTACTAACGCGCGATCCGCTTGGAGCAACGCTATATGCCAGAAGTAAAATTGACCACACCATGTGGGGAACCAACAAGTACGTGTACCCGGCAACCGATTGGTATAAAGAAATGTTCAATGATTATGCCACTGTACAACGATTGAACCTGAATGCCAGTGGGGGCGGAAAAGTAGCCCGTTATTACTTAGCCGCCACGTTCAACCAGGACAACGGCAACCTGAAAGTTGACAAACGAAACAATTTCAACAACAACGTCAGGTTACGAACTTACATGTTCCGGTCTAATATCAATTTTAACCTGACCAAAACCACAGAGGCCGCTCTTCGTTTTGTCGGCAGTTTTGACGACTATACAGGACCAATCAACGGTGGTTCAACCGTTTACAATCAGGTAATGCGTGCTAATCCTGTGCTTTTCCCTCCCTATTATGCGCCCGACGAAGCAAATGAACTTACTCCCTGGATTTTGTTCGGCAATTATAGTGATATGAATTATGTCAATCCTTACGCCGAAATGGTACGGGGATACAAGGACTATTCGCGTAGCAAGATTGATGCACAGTTTGAGTTGAAACAGGATTTGTCCTTTTTGACGGATGGGTTGTCCATCAGGGGCTTGTTCAACACTTCGCGTTATTCTTACTTCGACGTACAACGTTTTTACAATCCATATTATTATAATGTAGGTTATTACGATAGACTGAACGACACATACATACTGACGTTGTTGAATGAAAATACCGGAACAGACTATCTCGGATACCGCGAAGGAACTAAGGAGGTGAGTTCATCCACCTATATCGAAATCATGGGTAATTACAACCGTACCTTTGCCGAACGCCACATTGTCAGCGGGATGTTGGTATATACCCTGCGTAACGAATTGAAAGGTAATGCCGGCGACCTGTTACTGTCATTGCCGTATCGCAACCTCGGATTGTCCGGACGCGCCACCTATTCCTACATGGGTAAGTACTTCGGTGAGTTCAATTTCGGATACAACGGAAGTGAGCGGTTTCACCAATCGCAACGCTGGGGTTTTTTCCCGTCGGCAGGTCTTGCATGGACAATATCGAAGGAAGATTTCTGGCATATAACAGCTATTTCGAACCTGAAATTGAGAGCTACCTACGGATTGGTGGGGAACGATGCCATAGGCAGCGAATATGACCGTTTTTTCTATCTCTCCAATGTCGATATGAACAGTAGCGCTCGCACAGCACGGTTTGGTGTTCCGGGAAGTTATTACTCGCGTACCGGTGTAGCGGTTACCCGAAGCGCCAATGAAAATATTACATGGGAAGTCGCACGAAAAACCAATTTAGGATTCGAACTCGGCCTGTTTGACAAATTTACAATGGAAGCAGATTATTTCAACGAACACAGAAGTAATATATTGATGAACAGAACTTCGATTCCCGCCACGATGGGGTTGCAAAGCACCGAAAGAGCCAATGTAGGAGAAGCCCGTGCACAGGGTGTGGATGGCTCTATCAATTATGCTACTAACTTCGGACGAGATTTCTGGATCAAGGCACGGGCGAATTTTACCTTTGCTACCAGTGAATATTTAGTATACGAAGAACCCAATTATGCACAGGAATATCGAATGCATAAAGGACATCCGCTTACACAACAATGGGGTTTGATTGCCGAACGTCTCTTTATTGATGATGCGGAAGTGGCAAACTCACCGGTTCAACAATTTGGAGAATACGGGCCGGGCGATATCAAATACCACGATGTAAGCGGCGATGGTAAGATTTCCGGTGAAGACTTGGTTCCTATCGGATTTCCTACCGATCCCGAAATCATCTATGGTTTTGGAGTTTCAGCCGGCTATAAAAACATGGATTTCTCATGTTTTTTTCAAGGTTCAGCCCGTTCAAGTTTTTGGATTGATCCTGTTGCCACCAGCCCATTTGTTGGAGAAACTCAATTACTCAAAGCTTATGCCGACAGCTACTGGTCAGAGGATTATAGAGATGTATATGCTTTGTGGCCTCGATTAAGTACAACAGATGTAATAAACAATACCCGACTCAGTACCTGGTTCATGCGCGATGGCGCTTTCCTTAGGTTAAAGTCTGTTGAAATTGGGTATACCCTGCCTGTAAAGGTTATGCAGAAAATACGCCTGACAAATGCGCGTTTTTATCTCAATGGTACCAATTTATTATGCTTCAGCAGATTCAAACTTTGGGACATCGAAATGGGCGGCAATGGATTGGGATATCCCATTCAAAGGTCGTACAATATTGGAGTTAATATATCATTTTAATAGATAAAAATCATGAAAAAGAGAATTATCATATTTGTTTTAGTAGGCGGGTTGGGTTTGTTCAGCGCTTGCGATTATTTGGACATTGTACCTGACAATATTGCCACCATTGACAACGCATTTGTCAACCGATCAATGGCAGAAAAATACCTGTTTACCTGTTATTCGTATATGCCGGCTCATGCCAGCTACGGTTCTCAAGCATTCCTGATAGCGGATGAATTTTGGGTGCCCAATATTGATTTTAACATACCGTTTAATGTGATTGCCAACGGGAATCAGGGTGTGGTTGATCCATGCTTGAATTACTGGAATGGATTACGCGGTGGCAAAGCTATGTTTGTGGCATTACGCGATTGTAACATTTTCCTCGAAAGGATGAATAATGAGATACCCGGTTTATACGAGATGGAAAAGAAATGGTGGATTGCCGAAGTAAAATTCCTGAAAGCATATTATCATTATTGGTTATTGCGGATGTATGGTCCAATCCCGCTCATCAGGGAAAACCTACCGGTATCGGCAAGCGTGGATGAAGTACAGGTCAAAAGAGAACCGGTAGATGAGTGTTTCGATTATATCGTCAGTTTGCTCAACGAGGCTGTACCCGACCTGCCATTGGATGTGCAATACTTAACGACGGAAATGGGAAGGGCAACACAACCGATGGCATTAGCGCTAAAGGCGAAAGCGCTGGTGGAAGCAGCAAGTCCCCTATTCAATGGAAATACGGATTATGCGAATTTCAAGCGAAAGGATGGCGTGCAGTATTTCAACCAGACATACGACCCGGCCAAATGGGAAAAAGCGGCTGTCGCGTGTCGCAATGCCATAGATACATGTCACCTGGCAAACTTTGTCTTATTTGAATTTGAGCCGGGCGTTGCCGAAAATCCATCGCCTGAAACGATCATTCAGATGAGTATCCGAAACAGCGTGGCGGAAAACAATTATACCATCAACAGAGAAGTGATATGGGCCAACCCCAACAGCGTGTCAGATGATCTGCAACGACAAACTACTCCCCGTGTGGACCCTGCGAGGGTTGCCAATGTGTCGACTGCTGCCAACATTGCTCCTACATTAAAAATTGCTGAAATGTTTTATACAGCCAATGGTGTTCCGATGGATGAAGACCAGGAATGGGAATTGTCAGGCAAATACGCAAACAGATACATGGTACAAACTGCAACCGACGCCGATAGATATCACATTGCAGTAGATTATCAAACCGCAACGCTCAACTTCGATCGCGAAATCAGGTTTTACGCCAATCTTGCATTTGATGGCGGCTTATGGTATGGTATCGGAAAGTTCGACAGTAACGACCAATGGATTGTTCGTGGAAAAATGTACGAAACAGCCGGTAAAGGATCGAATACACTTGCGGCAACAAATAATTTTTCAATTACCGGATATTATTGTAAGAAATTGGCAAATTACAATAACGTGATCATAGGAACTGACTATAGCGGTACATACACAGTACTTTCCTATCCATGGCCGGTCATGCGTTTGGCTGACCTTTATCTGCTTTATTCCGAAGCGATGAATGAGGCATACGGACCCTCGCAAGAGGCATTCAAGTGGATTGATCTAGTAAGAAAAAGGGCAGGATTGGAAGGAGTTGAAGTGTCGTGGGCTAACTATGCTAAAGCTTCACTCCGAAACAAACCAAGCACAAAGGAGGGACTCAGAGATATCATACAGCAGGAACGGCTTATCGAATTAGCTAACGAAGGACACCGTTACTGGGAAATCAGGAGATGGAAAAGAGCAAGAGAAATGTGGTACAACCAGCCGATACAGGGTTGGGATATAGATCAATCTGCAACGGAAGCCTATTATCGTGTTAGAACACTTTTTACGCAACAATTTACATCCAAGAACTATTTATGGCCCATTCGGGAAGATGACTTAGCGATTAATCCTAATTTAGACCAAAACCCGGGATGGTAGATTTGAATTGATTATTGAGAATTGATAATTGACAATTAAAAAGTAAATAAATTAAAAAATTATGTACAAATATTTTATAATGATCGCATGCTTGATGTTTTTTTATTCGTGCAGCGAAGAAAACAATAGAGAGCCGGTGACATCAGACTCGACGATTCCCGGCCAGGTGAGCAATGTCCGTGTGGAGCCGCTTCCGGGCGCCCTTAAGCTGACGTATGATATGCCCTCCGGACAAAGCCTCTCGTATGTAAAAGCGGAATGTTTGATCAATGGTATAGTGCGACAAGTAAAAGCCTCGTCGTATGTCAATAACCTTACGATGGAGGGTTTTGCCGATAACTCACTATATACCATCAAACTTTATTCGGTCAACCGTAGCGAAAAGGAATCGGAGCCGGTAGAAGTGCAGGCAACCCCTTTAGCGCCTCCATTTCAGGAAGTGTTTAAAGAAATTGTCTTGGCAGAGGACTTTGGCGGAGCTGCTGTATTGTATGATAATCCCTTTGAAGCGGATTTAGCCATAACTATCATTAATATGGACAGTACCGGTTTTTGGAATACGTTAGAAACCTTCTATACAAATAAACTACAGGGGCAGTTAAATGTACGGGGTTTCCAACCTATGCAAACCAGATTTGGCGTTTATCTCCGTGACCGTTGGAACAACACCACTGACACTTTAATCAAGGATTTGACCCCCAGATTTGAAAAAGAGTTAGACGAGACACGGTTCCAGGATGCTCGTTTGCCGTCAGACCCTGATTTCGCTTATCCTCAAAATGCTTTGGATAGAGTATGGGACAGAACAGCAAACATGATGAATACGTACTATATTTCTGCCACCGATGGACGTTGGCCGCAATGGTTTACTATTTTTTTGGGTATAGGGGAAGAAGGTGTCCTGCTCAGCCGATTTAAATTGTGGCAAAGAGGTCAACAGGGTTATGCCGAAGAGAGCCTTGCGTACTCCAACCGTAATCCCAGATTGTTCGAAGTATGGGGCAGTATGAATCCCAACCCTGACGGTTCATGGGACGAATCATGGACGCTTCTGTTGGATGCTGAAATGATTAAACCGTCAGGATTACCTCTTGGGCAAATGTCTGATGAAGATTGGGTAGCGATGGCGGAGGGAAATGAATTTTCCTTTCCATTGGGAACGCCTTACGTCAGATATGTCCGCTTCAAAGTAAAGGAAACATGGGGTCTGTTACAATCAATTCATTTTTCAAGTATTGCTTTTTGGGGACAAGAGCCCTCTGACGTAATTCAATAAAAATTAAAAATAAGATGAAAATGAAAACAATGAAAAATAAAATTTTATGGTATCCTGCAATAATTGTGCTGTGTATCGTATGTGCACATTGTACCAAATATGATGAGTATAAAAAATACATGCCGGACGGAGAAATCATTTATCCGCAAAAAGCGGATTCGGTGAAAATATATCCGGGGAATAAAAGAGTTCTGTTAGAATGGGTCATCGTAGATCCTAAAGTAACTTCATGTAAAGTATTTTACGAGCATGAAGGTATCCAAGGAGAGATGGTCGTGCCGATAAATGCAGGCAGTAATTTTGAAAACGACACCATTCGCGTCATCATTCCTGATTTGGAAGAAACTGTTTATGTGTTTAAAATTGTTTCGTATGATGATTTTGGCAACTCTTCCCTCAGTGTTGAAGTTGAAGGACGGGTTTTTGGGGAAATGTTTGAGCGTTCGTTGCTGAATCGTGTATTGAATAAAGTTAAATATAAGGAGACGGAGGGTCTTACACTTGAATGGTTTGCGGCTGATGCCAACGAAATCGGTATCAAATTTGACTATACAGATACCAACGGTAATCATCAGACGATGGTGGTTGACCAACCCGAAATGTCCACTCTCTTACCAGACTTCAAGATCAGCGAATCATTTTTTTACAGTACCATGTATAAACCTTTGCCAACGGCGATTGACACATTCTATGTAGAGCCTGTCGAAAAACAGATAAATCCTATCCCTGTGATTAATAGAGAAAATGTCGTTTTGTATAAACCTGTTACGCACAGTGATGCTCTTAATGCCACTTCTCCCGGTCAGAATGCTGTGGACGGTAATAGAACAGATGCGGCATCGAGATGGGTGAGTACTGACACAAGGGACGGACATTGGATAGAGGTTGATTTACAGGGTTTCTTTACCGTCAGTGAATTTCAAATGTGGCGTCAGGACTATGCGTTAGGAAGCTCAAGAGAGTTCAAACTACAAGTACGGATTGATGGGGCATGGATAGATGTTATATATGAAACAAATGCAGGAGTCCCGGTATATTATAAAGAGTTTGAACCGATAACAACCGACAGGATCAGGTTGTATTTCCTTCCTTTTTCCGAACAACGTGATGTAGATGCCATCATACGTCTATACGAGATAGAAGTGTGGAGTATTGAGGAAATATATTCCTTTTACTAATGTATTTCGTTATATATGATTTATCCGGCTGGGAATCAACCCGGTTTTCAGCCGGATTTTTCACATCATGATATACAAGGAGATATGAAAATATATAGTACAGCTTTATCAATCATCGTTTCATTGATTGCGTCATCATGCAGCGCCGGAGCGGACTTCAGCGTTTCGTTGTACGACGGATTGCAACAGTTCCACTTATCAGCGCCTCCCGCGTCTGGACAGAAATCTATGACGCTTTCCGCTTCTCGGAGCGAGACGGTAGGACTTCAAGCGATTATATTCAACGACTCGGACAGCGAAATGTCCGGAATTGAAATCGTTGTAGAAAACATACCTGGGGTTACGGTTCATGTTGACGCTGCCGGAGCCGTCAAGGTTGATGGTAATCGTAATATGATTTCTGAAGATCGATATTTCGACCTTTTGCGTCCGGCGGGATGGGAAACCGTTGCACCGAAATCCTTCCAGCCTTATTGGATTGATTTCTCTGTTGCTAAGGATGCAACGCCCGGATTAAGAGATGGAAAGATCACCTTCAAGCACGGCGGAAAGACGAAATCGGTATCCGTACAAATCAATATTTCCAGATTCGTACTACCCGTAACGCCGACGTTGCCGCTGGCATTCGCTTTTTCCAGGTCCTGGGTCGAAGAGTTTTACGGACGTACATTGACCGAGGAAGAATTGTTCTGCTGTTATGATGCGATGTTGGAACACCGTTTGGGGCCTGTGCCTATGTGGGGAAGCAGCGACTATTTCTATCAGGAAAAAACAATACGTTACTGTGCGGATCGCGGAATGAACGTGTTCCTCGTTTCTGTTGCAGGAATGAGTGACTCTAACATTGATGCTTCGCTTCGGGACGTCGAATCAAAAATGAATCTACTCCACGAATTGAACCTTCTTGACCGAACGTATCAGTTTTCTTTTGATGAAATCCTGATGCAATCAGACGCTGAAAGGAAACTTCCTTGGATGCGGGCTTCATACGAACGATTCCACGAAAAATATCCCGCAGTAAAACGGCTTGCAACCTCTTGGCCGGACAAGCGTTTGGATGAATTCGTTGATATTTATGTTGTTCCCGTTGGTCATTATCAGGCGGAAATGTCGGAAAAGAAAGCTGTCTGGTGGTACTCTGTCGGAAGCATCCAGATCGATTCCTCTCCGGATTTTCGAATAGATTTTCCTCCTATCGTTCATCGTTATTTTTTTCTTGCCGACTGGCGAGCCTGTATCGACGGCCACCTATATTGGGCGGCACACCGAGAATGGCCTTTCAACCAAGAATTACGGACGAAAGAACGGGTCGAAGAAGAATGGGAGCCTTCATATTCACATGCAATAAATAAAAGACGGATCGACGATTGCGGAGCCGGTAATCTATTCTATCCCGGAGGTGAAAAAAATATAGTATTACCCAGTGTCAGAGTGAAACATCTCAGAGACGGAGTTAACGATTACGAATATCTGGCACAATTACGTGCTGCATCTGAACTCCTGGCAGAACGACGGCCTGATGGTTGGGAAAAATTGCTTCGTGAAGCAAACGACTTGATGAATTTTTCACCGAATCTGATTGATCCACCGCAACCGGAATACTTGAGCTGGGGCGCTCAACGTGTCAAAACAGCTTCACTGCTGGGCATCAATACGGATATATTAGGTAATTGGAAAAGTTCAGATCATTCAGACGGAAGAATGAATCGTGCCAGCCTGACATTTCACCCCTCAGCCGTTAGAGAAGGAGGAGAGGTTGCATTACGTTTGCTTCCAGAAAAGGATGAAACTTTCGTTTATCAGGATATTCCAATCCGACCGGGGAAGGATCATTCAGCATCGGCATACATTAAAACGGATGATTTGAAGGGAAAAGCATGGTTGCGTATCGAATACTTAAATGACAAGAAAATGACTTTAAAGTCCGCTGACTCTAAGCAATATGTTTCCGGTTCCACAGGAGGAAAGACCTTCCGAAAAATAGAAGTCCATTTACCCGAAGCGCCCAAAGAAGCCGCATTTTTACGTATCTTTCTTGTCAGCCGTTTAGAATCAGATGAACCCAACGACAAGGAACCACTGGCCAAGGCTTTTTATGACGACGTGACGGCAATGGCGGACGATCAACCCATACAAGTCGCCAATCCGGGGTTCGAAGAAAAAGTCCATTACTTTGATCCGGCAAGAACATACGATTTCTTTGTATTCCGCGACCGTCTTGTCGGTTGTCTGGAGCGGGTTTGTATAGCGTTAAATGATACCGGTCCGTTTGCAAATGCTCACCCAGGTCGAACACGTCCGTAGATATTCCTGTGTGTCAAAAGATTTAAAGAAATTATTGAATTTTTGAATCATTAAAATAAGTAAAAGAGAAACGCAATTTTTAATTTTAATATTATGACCAATAGACGTAATTTTATCAAACAAATTTCAGCAGTCGGATTGGCCGGATGCATCCCAAGCGCCGTCAGTCCTGCTGCTACGATAAGCGGCAATCATATATCAGCTCCGGCGAAACCTGAAGATAATCCTTCGGGCGACAAGATATGGGCATGCTGGTTGCACTTGTCATTCAATTTTGCAAGTGGAATCAACCATCCGAGATGGGGAAATGGCATCCGTACCACATTTGAGCCTGAACAATCCGTTTGGGATTCTGCCATTAATAAAATGGCAGAACAGAAGATCAATATGGTGGTGATTAATCTGGATGATTCTGTGATGTGGCATAGCCACCCGGAAATAGCATTAATAAACTCTTGGACACCGGAAAGACTACGCGAAGAATTGGCAAAAATCCGCAAGTTGGGAATAGAGCCGATACCGTGTTTGAACTTTTCTACCACACACGATGCCTGGATGGGAAAATATTCGAGAATGGTATCAACACAAGTGTACTATCAGGTATGCAGGGATCTGATTGCCGAAGCGATAGAAATATTTGATACGCCGCGTTTTATCCATTTCGGGATGGATGAAGAAACATACTACGATAATCAGCAAAATTTTGATTATATCGTTATACGGCAGGATGATCACTGGTGGGGCGACCTGTATTTCTACTTTGCCGAAGCCATGATGCGGGGCGTACGTCCCTGGGTATGGTCGGATTATATGTGGAATCGCCCCGAATGGATGATTTCACCTGCAAAATCAAAGGAGATGTTCTTCAAAATGATGCCGAAATATGTAGTTCAAAGCAATTGGTATTATGGTGAAGAATTTGATCTTAAGAAATTGAACGACAAAGAACAAAAATACGTGAAAGCATACATAGACTTGAACGCCGAAGGATATGACCAAATCCCGACGGCAAGTAATGATGCGATCATGTATGGCGATAAAAACAACAAAAAGAGCATCGGTAACACGGTAGATTTTTGCTCCCAAAATATAGATGACAAGCATTTGATGGGTTTCTTACAGTCTATGTGGATGCCTACCATTGAAAAATTCAGCCCAAACATTATGCAGACCATCGAGTTGACAGGCGAGGCACGTAGAAAATTTGAATCGAAAAATAATAACTGATCAAAGGCTATTCGAATTATGAATCATCAAAATCAAAAACAAGACAAAATATGGGCTTGCCTGCTACACTTGAGTTTTAACATGTGGGAAGAGTATATCTCATCTCAAAGGCCATATACCGGTTTTCGTCCGTATTTGGAATTGGATGAGCCTCTGTGGCATGATACCATACAAGCTATGGCCAAAAATGGGTTGAATATGGTCGTTATTGATTTGGGCGATGCTATTCTGTATGAAAGCCATCCCGAAATTTCAGTTCGTGATGCATGGTCAGCCAAAAAATTGCGAGAAGAATTGAAAAAAATCAGGGATTTAGGCTTAGAGCCAATTCCCAAATTAAATTTTTCAGCCGGTCACGATACCTGGTTAAAAGAATATTCGCGCATGGTTTCAACGGATAAATATTACGAAGTTTGCGCTAATCTAATCCGGGAAGTGTGCGATCTGTTCAACAAGCCACGATTTTTCCATATAGGGATGGACGAAGAAACTGAAACTCATCAGAGGTCATACAAGCATATCGTGATCCGGAATAATGATATTTGGTGGGGCGATTTTTATTATTTGGTCTCGCAAGTGGAGAAAAACGGGTCAAGATCATGGATATGGTCTGATTACGTTTGGAGACAACCGGAGCTATTTTATAAAAAGATGCCGAAATCGGTTGTTCAAAGTAATTGGTATTATCGAACATTCGATACTACCGATGAAAGAGAACGGCAATATATCAATTCTTATATTGAGATGAACCGGGCTGGTTATGACCAAATACCTACGGGGGCATATCTTATCAGCAAGTATTTCCCCAATCTCAAATCCTCGGAATTGAATATCGGTTCTACAGTTGATTTCTGCAAAAAAAACCTCGATGACAAGTTATTATTTGGTTTTTTACAAACCATCTGGGCGCCAACCATCGAAGAAAATCGTGACTGGATATTGCAAGGTATCAGTTTGTTAGGCGATGCAAAAAAACGTTACTTCAGTAATTAGAATTGAGTCCACTCCGAAATACCTTATAGAATAATTAACAATAAAAAGAGTTGATTTATTGGTTTATAAGGGAAAAAGTCAGTATCTTTCGCCCTGATTTTTAAAAGATATATCTTAATATACGATAAACTTATGAAACAGATTTTTTTGACTCTTTTTTTATTTTTGCATGCTTGCTTTCTAATTGAAGCTCAACAGGTTTCGCAAATAACGCCTGAAACAGCCGCTGCAAAAAAACGACTTCTTCCAACACCGAAGCAGTTTCTCATCCACGATGGTACATCTGTCATTTTAGATGAGACCTTGACCGTAAACGTCGAATTGGCGGAAAACGATGCTACAGCAAAAACTGTGGTGAGTGCGATTTTCGAGCGACAATTCGGAACGAAACCGAACATTCTTGTTACGAATAAAAACAATGTTCCGACTGAAGCTGAAGCATACCGTATCAGGGCTGCCGGAAAAACGCTGACATTAAGCGCTTCCGATATTCGCGGTATTCGCCATGCTTTGTCTACACTCCGTCAATTGGCCGAACCGAATCGTGATGCAGTCACACTTACTGCCTATCGGATTCCGGAAACGGAAATCGACGATGCCCCAGCTATGGCCTTTCGTGGGCTTCATCTTTGCTGGTTTCCCGAAACACGGTATGCAAGGATCGAACAAGCAGTGCGTCTGGCAGCCTATTACAAGTTTAATCATGTCATTATAGAGTTTTGGGGTACTTATCAGTCGAAAAAGCATCCAAAACTTTGTTGGCAGGAATTTGCGGCAACACCTGAAGAGCTCAAACGGCTCATCGCCGTCGGAAAGGAACTCGGCATTACGATGATCCCGCAGTTCAATCTATTTGGTCATGCATCCGGATCGCGCGGTGGCGCTTACAAACATATTCCGCTCGACCGATATCCTGAATATCAACCGATTTTCGAACCGGACGGTTGGACTTGGTGTCTGAGCAATCCTGCTACCCGTACAGTCCTAAGCGACATAGCGCTTGAAATGTTGGACGATTTTGAGCAACCTCCCTACTTTCACATCGGTTTGGACGAAGCGCTTCCTCCTGAATGTAGCCAATGCCTTCACTCCGATTACAAGGCGCTCTTTCTCGAACACTTGCTTTATTTCCATAAATTGTTGACTGAAAAGGGATGCCGTATGATGGTCTGGCATGACATGTTGATCTCTCAAAGTGACGCCCGTTGGAAAGGATATGTTGCCAATGCGAATCAATACACAGTCGGAATGGCTGAAAAACTTCCCCGTGACATTATCATTTGTGACTGGCAGTATGGAGCAGGCAAAGAGACAGGCGAAACATGGCCGTCAATGCGTTATTTCAAGGAACTCGGCTTCACAGTCCTTGCCTGTCCATGGACAAACACGACGGGTATGAAATCGCAAGGTGTGACCGTTGCCGAAGCTCAATTAGACGGCATGCTCTGTACAAGCTGGCATCACTTGCGCGGAGACGAAATGTACAAAATATTTTCGATGGGCGGACAGGTTACATGGTGTGCGCCTCCAAATTATCCAGGTGTATGGCCTAACGTTTTCGGTATGCACTTACGGCAAATAGGTTGGGACATGCCCATTGAAGACTATTTAGATACCGGAAGAGTAGATTTACAAGTGCCAAGAGAGACTATTCAATAAATGCGTTTTGAGAATGTATCCAATTGATGATGTACTATAAAAAAAAATGTCGGAGCAAATGATTGGGTGTATTGATTTTTTAATTACCTTTGCAGTATGTTATAATTGAGCCTCTGTTCATCACTAAATATGGTGATTTACAGAGGAATAAGATAAAAAGGAATAACATTATGAGCAAGCGGATTTTAGTAGGCACAGAATTTTTTGAGGAGATTATCACCGGCAATTACTTCTACATTGATAAAACACTGTTTATCAAAGAATTGCTTGAAAACAAGGGCAAAGTAACCTTGATAACCAGACCGCGTCGGTTTGGGAAAACACTTAATATGAGCATGTTAAGAGATTTTTTTGACGTGAGAATGGACAGCAGGTCATTATTTGAAGGACTAAAAATAATGGCGCACAAAGACATAGTTGACGAGTATCTTAATAAGTACCCTGTGGTTTTCCTGACATT
>JGI24702J35022_10001534_pt1 | contig 14312 bp, 13 predicted proteins | sample TergutTh196P4_FD_35022 | JGI IMG/M metagenome (IMG submission 35022)
TTTTCTAAAAACAACAACTCTTTTTCAAATTCATCCACAGAAGTATTTGCCACATCAATCATGTAGAGTATAATTTCTGCATTGTCAATGGCTTTGAAAGTGCGTTCAATTCCAAACATTTCAATCTCATCATCGGTTAATCTTATTCCTGCCGTATCAATAAATCTAAAATTTATTCCATTAATGTTAAAATTGTCTTCCACCGTATCTCGTGTAGTTCCCGGAATATGAGACACTATGGCTCGGTCATCTTTTAACAAACAATTCAGTAAGGTTGATTTTCCCACGTTAGGTTTTCCAATAATAGCAACGGGAATACCCGTTTTGAGCATATTTCCCAATTTGAAAGATTCAGTAAGTTGTACCACTTCTTCATGGAGAATATTCAAGAAATGATGCAGTTTTGTTCTATCAGAAAAATCAAAATTTTCTTCGCTAAAGTCAAGTTCTAACTCCATAAGTGCCGCCAATTCCACAAATTGATCACGTAAGGTATTGATGCGTGCAGAGAATTTTCCTTTTATTTGGTTTATCGCCAATTGGTGTGCCGCCTCAGACTGTGATTCAATCAAATCTGCAATGGATTCGGCTTGAGGTAAGTCCAATTTTCGATTTAAAAAGGCTCTCAGAGTAAATTCTCCAGGGTTTGCTACCCTTGCTCCGTTTTGTACTAATAATTCTATAATTTTCTGTTGAATATAATATGAACCATGGCAAGTGATTTCTACCATATCTTCACCTGTATATGTATTTGGAGTAACGAATTTCACTACCATTATTTGGTCTACTAACTTTTCCTCTTCATAAATATCGAAGCGTTTTACCTGATTTGAAGATAAAGAAAAAAAAGCCTCGTAGTTTTTGAATAATTTACCTGTTATTTCAAACGCATTTTTGCCAGATACTCTTAACATAGCAATCGCACCAGTTCCTTGTGGAGTAGAGATAGAACAGATTGTGTTAAAGATATTCATAAAAAATTTTTTGTTATTTGCAACAATTTATTTATACAATTTTAAAAAATAATGATTTCCATGATCATCATATTCAAGGTGTAATTCTTTTTGCGTAATTTTTTTTATCTTTGCAGTTATTTCATAAGATTTTTCAAAAATTGTAAAATTCATTTTTACATAAGAATTACCCTTATAGATATATTTTCCATCTGATGAGGATGTGGTTTTTCCCAAAGCATAAGTGGAAACAGTTAAGCTATTTGCAAAAAAAAATTTATAATAAGTGTATCTTGGAATTACATTAAACTGTAGTGAGTCATTTAGAGATTCATCATTCATTAAAACAGTTTGCAGATTCCATGTACCATATAGCATCTCTTCTTTGTCGCAACTTATACAGAAAGTAGAAAGCAGAAAGCAGAAAGCAGAAAGCAGAAACAAAACCATCTTTCTTATAACTTTATTTTTATAAGGCAATTTTAGTATAAAATTTAGGTTTTCTTCTTGTGGTTTTAGGTTTATTAATCTCCGAAAGATATTCCAATTTTTTTTGCAGCACATAATAACGAATTATTTTTTGGGTTTATAAAATTAAGATTTTTTACTACTTCTTCAAGTGGAACGTATGTAATAGTGGGGTGGTTGTAAACCACCATATTCCCATATTTTTTTTCTTTTACCAGTTCAAATGCTTTTACTCCAAAAGCAGTTGCTAAGATTCGGTCGTAAGCAATAGGAATACCGCCTCTTTGTAAGTGCCCCAAAACGGTAACACGAATATCATGCAACACGCCAAGTTGTTCCAATTCATATTTAAGTTTATCTCCTGCGCCGCCTAACTTAAAATGTTCATCACCAATAGCAGTTGATTCTTTTCCAGTAACCATTCCATCAATTCCTTTCGCACCCTCAGCGATCACAATGTTGCAAAATCCTTCGCCGTTTTTATATCTTGTTTCTATTTTTTCTGCTATCTTTTTGGGGTCATAAAGTATTTCAGGAATGATGCAAATTTCCGCACCTCCACCTAATGCCGTATGCAATGCTATCCAACCAGCATCTCTTCCCATCACTTCTAAAATAAACACTCTGTTATGACTTTCCGCAGTAGTAACTAATTTGTCGATTGCCTCAGTAGCAATTTGCACAGCAGTTTGAAACCCAAATGTAAAATCGGTACACGACAAATCATTGTCAATTGTTTTGGGTACTCCTACCACATTTATTCCTAATTTTACCAAATCTAATGAAATACGCTGTGACCCATCTCCTCCTATGCTGATAATGGCTTCAATACCTAAATCATCCAAACGTTGTAAGAGTATTTTTGAACGGTCTTCGGTTTTCCATGAACCATCAATTTGTTGTACCGGAAAATTAAAAGGACCGCCTCGATTAGTAGTCTTAATAATGGTGCCTCCTTTTACATGAATACCTGAAACCTCTTTTTCTGTAAGAGGAATTGTTTCAATTTCTTCTTTTAGCAAACCGTTGTATGACTCAATACATCCTATTATTTCCCAATTACCGTCTAATTTTGCACTTTTTACAATGCCTCTAATCACTGCATTTAAACCGGGGCAATCTCCACCACCTGTTACTATTAATATTCTTTTTGACATAAAATAATATTGAACGTGCAAATAAACACGAAATTTTTAAAATTACACACAGACCAATAAAAATGTTTTTCAAAAATTTATAAAGGAAAAATATATGAATTTTTCAAAAATCCAATCGCAAAAAATACAAATCAGGGACAACATTTTTTTGTTTTATGAAATTGTAAAACAGTTGGTTATTGAGTGTATTTGAGAAATCGAATACGCCTTTTATCTACAAAAATAGCCTTTTTTAAACACCAAATAGGTTCCAATATTAATAAAAATTTTTACTAATGCATAAAGTATATCAAATTTTCTTTTTTTTGCACGTAGTTTTATTAATCTAATCGGTATGAAAAAATTTATTCTTTTCCTTTCCATTTTAATTATTAACAGTGGCTTTTTATTTGCACAAAAAGCCTCGGTTATTAAGGCATACAATCTTTTTTTGGATAAAAACTTTGTGAAAGCCAAGGAGGCTATTGACCTATGTATTCAAGATGTTACATTAGCACAAAAAGCGCAAACATGGCTCTATCAAGCAAACATCTACTATTATCTGGCTAATCAAGAGTATGATGCCAAAAGAGAAAACAACAACTATACACCTTCCTTTCCCGATGCTGCTGAGCAATCTTTCAATGCTTTTATAAAGGCAAAAGAGATGAATAAAAACATAGAAGCATTTGAAATGTTATCTCCAAACGAGGGTATTCCTAAATTGTATGCACTAATGCTAGTGCATGGTGTGGAAGAATTGATTGATGGAAAAATTGAAACGGCAAAACGTATTTTAGAGAAAGCAATATTGAGCTATGAATTTGTTACTCCACCACAATTCCCTTTAAACGGAGAACTTTATTATTATTACGCTTACACCTTGGAAATGCTAAATCTAAATGAAATGGCAACTACATATTACAATAAAGCACTTCTTGACGGCTCAAACAATGTAAATGTGTATCTGCGCCTTATTGAAAATTATAAAAAAAATAACAATATTTCTGTTATTAAAGATATTTTAGAGGCAGGAAAAAGAGCATTGCCTGAAAATCCTGCCCTCTTTGTGGCTGACATAGATTACAATTATTTAATTGAAGATAAAGAAACTGCACATCAATTAATGAATAATTTACCAGCGAAAGTTTTTGAAAATGCTGATTTATTAGTAAACGTTTCCAATTTTTACATTCTAGATTTAGATTATCAAAAAGGCTATGATTTACTAAAGAAAGCCTATCAGATAAGTCCTAATAATTTTGTAATTATTTATAACCTTGGCGTTTGCGCTTATTACTTATCGGAAGAAAATTTTCAAAAAGAAAATGAATTAAAACTAAAAGGAGATAATATTAATGCGATGACCTACAAAGCAAAATCTGACAATTTATTATTAGAAGCACAGAACTATTTTGAACGCGTGCATCAAACCGAACCCCAAGATATAAACGTAATGCACACATTACGTTCAATTTATGCAAGGCTTCAATCTTCCAAATATGACGAAATGGACGCAAAAATAAAGGCAGCGGAATAGTGATGAGGGAATTTTTTAGCACACAGATGATGCAGATTAAACAGATGAACGCAGATTGCTGATTACTTGAGAAATTATTCGGTATAAATTTTTCAGTTCTTCATCTTTTAATGCGTTACAATGTTTTTCCATTATGGAAATGTCATTACGTTTGGCGGGTCCCGTTTGGCAAAGATAAGGATCAGTGTGTTTGGCTTTCTGAAGCGTGTTTTCTAATAAAGGCATAATCAAGTTCCAATCTAAATCGTTTTCTTTGAAAATATTAAAGGCTATTCCATACATTGCATTGGTAAAATTGGATGCAAAAACCGCCGCCAAGTGCATGGCAAAACGTTGTTTTTCGCTGATTTTATACACTTTAGAAAAGTATGATTTTGCCCATTGAAACAAATAATACTCGAAAGTTTGGTTTGAACCTTCAATGCAAATTGGAATATTTTGATATAAACTACCCCGTCCGGATTCGCCGTTCACCCCTTCAAAATTTGAAGGGAATTTTTTCTGCTTTCTGCCTTCTGCTTTCTGCATTTCTCCCACCTCATATCTCGATATCGTTTGATACGGATAAAACACCCCGAAATTATCTGCAAAAGGTGCAAGGATATGTTGGGATAACGAGCCCGAAGTATGAACGGCATAAGTCATTTTAAACGAAATTTGTTGCAAAACATCTGCATAAACATCATCTTTAAGAGCAAAAATATACAAATCACAATCGCAATGCAACGTCTCCATTTTTCTACCGGAAACAGAAACTACAGATATATTGTTTTGATTTTGAAGAGTATTAAACAACCAAGTTCCAACATTTCCGGTACCAATAACAGCAATTTTATAAAACATGCACAAAAATTTTTGGCAAAAATATTTTTTATTCTTTTGCAACGTAATTTATTTAGATGAAACTTGGTACTCTTTTTTTAATTCCTTCTCCTTTGGATGAATGTGATTTTGTTAAAATATTTCCTGTTTATAACTTGGAAATTATTCAAGATATTGATTATTTTATTGTAGAAGACTTGCGTACAGGAAGACGTTTTGTAAAAAAACTAGGTATACAAAAACCAATGGAAAATTTACACTTCTCTACCTTAAACGAACACACAAAGAGTAGTGAAATTGATTTGTTGCTTCAACCTCTATTAGAGGGAAATAATTTAGGACTTATTTCAGATGCAGGAACGCCATGTGTTGCTGATCCCGGAAGTATCATTGTTTCAAAAGCGCAGCAACTTGGCACAACGATTATTCCTTTAATTGGTCCTAATTCTATTCTGTTGGCGCTCATGGCATCGGGACTCAATGGACAATCGTTTGCATTTAATGGATACCTGCCCCGCGAACAACCTGAAAGAGAAAAACAACTGCGTTTTTTAGAATCATTAGTAAAAAAGAGCAACCAAACACAGATTTTTATGGAAACACCATACCGTAACAATCATCTTTTCAAATCTATACTTTCTGTTTGCGATCCGGCTACACGACTCTGTTTAGGTGTTAATATTACTTCCGAACGACAAATGATAAAAACTATGACAGTAAAAAAATGGAAATCTTTAAAAATTGATTTACACAAACAACCAGCGGTATTTTTGTTGGGGCGGTGATCATAGATAACTTGGTAAAAACGGACAAAAGAAATTTTATCAGCGTGTTACCAATTCAATAAAACAATCCTCAATTGTAGGTGGTATCTGAATTAATTCTGTGAATTGTTGTCTATTAATTTCTAAAAAATGAGTGAATTTTTGTAGATTGAAATCTTCATCATAAAAAGATATATGCATAAATTCTCCATAAGGATAATAATTGCATACGTTTGGACACTTTTGCATACAATCTATCAACTTGAAAATGGTTTTTGTTTTTAAAGAGTAAAGTTTACCTTTATAATTTTCAATAATTTGAGTAGGCTTATTAATGGTAATAATCTTTCCTCCTTTCACAAGGGCAATTTTGTTGCATTGGGTGGCTTCGTCCATATAAGGAGTGGAAACCAAAATGGCAATACCTTGTTTCTTTATTTCGTTAAGCAAATTCCAAAACTCTTTTCTAGAAACAGGGTCAACACCAGTAGTGGGTTCATCAAGAAAAAGTATCTTGGGTTTATGAATTAAAGCACAACATAATGCCAATTTTTGTTTCATACCACCTGAGAGACGTCCCGCTTGTCTCTCTTTAAACGGCTCTAATTGGTTCCAAATAGGGGCTATCAAATGAATATTTTCTCTGAGATTGCTCCCATACATAGTAGCAAAAAAACGTAGATTCTCATATACCGATAAATCGGGGTATAACGAAAATACGCCAGGTAGATAGCCAATCTCTTTTCTTATCTTTTTGTAATCGGTAAAGATGTTGTAGTCTAATAAAGTAGCATTTCCAGATGTGGGCAATTGCAAGGTAGTCAATATATTAAAGAGAGTCGTTTTCCCTGCACCATCAGGTCCAATTAAACCAAATACTTCCCCCACATGAACTTCAAAGGAAATATCGGATAAAGCCTTGACTTTACCATACACTTTGGAAATATTATCTATGTGAATTGCGGGCATGGTTGCTATTTAAATTTTACATCGCCGGGCATCCCTATCTTAGCAGTGCCGTCATTTTCAAATGATACTTTCACGGCATACACCAAATTAACACGCTCGTTTTTGGTTTGTATCATTTTGGGAGTAAACTCTGCTTTTGAAGATATCAATGAAACAGTACCCTCAATTGTTTTTTCTTGATTTTCAGGCATATCAATATGAATATCTACTGTCTGCCCAAGATAAACTGTAGATAACATATCTTCCGTGATGTAAACTTTAATGAACATATTGGTAAGGTCGGCAATTTTAAATAAAGGTTTGCCTTGAAATGCCAACTCATTGTTTTCAACATACTTTTTGAGTACAGTACCAGTAATAGGAGATTTAATTTGACATTTAGTTAAAGCGTCTTTTAATCTCAATTTTTCGAAACGCATAGCTTCCACTTCTTCTATGATAGATTTGTTGGCAATGGAAAGATCAGACTCTATTCGAGCAATCTCACTAGTAGTAATATCTATTTCTGCATTAATATCATCTAATTGTTTAGTAGTAATAGCATTTGCAGCTACTAATGTGGCAATTCTGTTTTTCTCCTTGTTTAACGTTTCTAATTTATTGTAAAGTGTACGTACTTGAGAAGGGAGGTCGGGACGTTTTGCCATCGCTGCCGCTATGGAAGCATCTAACTGCCTGATCTGTAAATAGATTTGCAAAGTATCAATACAGCCTACTTTTTCGCCTTGCAGATAACTTTTCCCTTCTTCAACGTTAAATTGAATCATTTTTCCATTGCTTTCGGATGATACTGTAATTTCAGTTGCCCCAAAGACGCCATATGCATCCGGAACTCTTTTGACGTTTTTACAACTATAGATTGCCAAAAAAACAAAAACGAATAAAAATAAAAATAAACGCTTATTCATTTATAATTTATAATTTATAATTAAATATATTAATAACCTTAATTATATGCATACTAATCTTAGTAAAATCAGAAAATAGTAATTTTATAATTTGTGGCAAATTAACATAAATTTTTTATTTTAAAACCAGAAAATCGGTATCTCGCTTCCTAATTAAAAAAAATGTAAATTTGCACCTTATTAAAATAAGTTATCAATCAAAAGTCTTTAACTCATAACAATATCTTATGAAAGAAACACAATTTAAAAAATTACACGAAGAAAAGGGTGCTAAAATGGTAGAATTTGCCGGTTTTTGTATGCCCGTTCAATATGAAGGTCTTATTATAGAACATTTGCATGTAAGAAACAAAGTAGGCGTTTTTGATGTTTCGCACATGGGCGAGTTTACGGTAAAAGGAAAACAAGCACTCCCCCTTTTACAATATATAACATCAAATGATGTAGCGGTCCTTTGCCCCGGAAAAGTTCAATATTCATGTTTCCCAAACGGGAATGGTGGAATTGTAGATGACCTGTTGGTATATTGTTTGGCTGAAAACGATTACTTGTTAGTGCCAAATGCCGCCAATATTGAAAAAGACTGGGCCTGGATAGTAGAGCAAAACAAAAAATTTGGAGCAGAAATAGAAAATATTTCAGATGAGATTTCACAATTAGCCGTTCAGGGTCCGTTGGCACTGAAAACCATGCAAAAGCTCACCGATACCTCTGTACAAGACATGGAATATTATACGGTAAAAAAATTAACTCTTGCAGGTGTGCAAGATATTATATTCTCAACAACAGGTTACACAGGATCAGGTGGTTGCGAAATATATTTGAAAAATGCTGATGCTGAAAAAATTTGGAACTCAGTTTTTGAAGCTGGAAAAGAGTTTGATATTAAACCCATTGGATTAGCCGCACGCGATACTCTTCGTTTGGAAATGGGATTCTGCTTATATGGGCACGAAATTGACGACACTATCACTCCAATTGAAGCAGGATTAGGATGGATTACAAAATTTGTAGATCATAAAGATTTTATTGATAAGGATAGAATGTTGAAAATGAAAGCAGAAGGACTAAAACGAAAATTAGTAGGCTTTGAGATGCTTGACCGAGGTATTCCAAGACAAGACTACATAGTGTGCGATGCAGATGAAAACAAAATAGGAATAGTACGCTCAGGTACGCAAGGACCATCAATTAACAAAGCAATTGGTACTGCATGGATAACAACAGAACATAGCAAAATTGATACTGAAATTTTTATCAAAGTTAGAGATAAATTATTGAAAGCTAAAATTGTTAAAATGCCATTTTACAAAAGATAATCTCAAGTATTTTTGAAGTGTTAAATACAATGGAAATCATTAATTCAATTCTTCGGTGTCCATATTGGTAAATTTTTTGTAGTAGATGGTATATAATCCAATAAATAGTAGTGTAATAAACAAGCCAAAATAATTAGGAGTTGATATACTGCTAATCAAAAATTGACCGATCGCAAAAATAATGAGTTGTGAAATGACATAAATATGGAAACCTATTTTTTTCATTTTGAGCATATAAATTGCGCCTAAGAGAGAGGTTGCACAAAAAAGTGCGGAAATGTAGAACTGCCAAATAGGGGTTGCTACTAATTTCTCGTAAGATTCGAGAGCACCGGGGACCGATGCCGCTGATGATCCACGCAAAAATTCTAATAGCATAGGCGCAAAAACAGGCATGAGCATATTGGATAACAAGGCAAAACCTGAACCAATAAAAGTTAACACACATAAAAACGTAAGAAATCCAGGACGTTTGTTTTTTTCATACGGATTTTCATAAAGAATGGGTTCATTGTAATTTTCCATAGATTGCAACTGATTAATAATAATTAACGATTAAGTTAATGAAATATTTTAGAGTGTAGATTGGGCTACGATTTGTGTGATGAACTAAAAGTGCTTAAAGTATGTTTTTGCTGGACAAATAAAAAGCAGGAAGAAAAAACAAAAGAAGAGGAGGATTTTTTTCATTACGAAAAATAGTAATTAAACAATAAACGAAGAATCGTAAATACTATTGTTTAATTAGTTAAAATAAAAAACTCTCTAATAAACTTCAACGGAATTAAATTGGTAAGAAATGCCCAAAGCAATGCCATAATTCCACAAATTACTAAATTTAAAATAAGTCCATGATGCAAGTATTGCGTCGCAAAATAGGTTGACAGAATCAGTAAGCAAGTAAAAAGCAAGCATCTAAAGTAAGGTATGGTGGATAATGGTATTTTTAACAGTTTAAAAGCAATGATAAATTGCATAACGGTAATGGAACTCTGTGTGGCAAGACTGGCTATGGCTGCGCCACGCGCTTCTAATAACGGAATCAAGGTAAAATTAATGACCACATTTACTACAATGGCTATGGCGGAAGTAATGTTCAACAAACGCAGACTTCCGTTAGCAGTGAGTAATGTTCCGAAAATATACGTCATAGAAAAAGGAATGATGCAAGGAATAAGAAAAACAAACACCCGCGCACTCTCACTCCATATTTCTTTGTAAAAAAAGGATAATACAGGAAGACGATAGAAAAGTAGCAATACAGTAGAAGTAACTGAAAAAAAGAAAAGTAAAGTAAAAGCGCTTTTAATGATAGGAACCAAATTCTCTTTGTTTTTCAACATTTTAGAAAACAAAGGTAAAAGTATTACAGAAACTAAATATGCAATCTGTACCAAAGCGTCTAACAGTCGAAAAGCAGAAGCAAAAACTCCTGCTTGATATCTGGAAATAGAAAGTGGAAGAATACGTTCAATCATTACCGAATCAATGCGCCCATAGATAGCCATCAACATGGTAAGTAATGCAAAAGGAAAACTTTTTTTCAAGACGGCTCTGAAAAAAGTAAAATTCCACGTTAAACGAGTAATCTTTCCTTTCAGTAACACAATGGTTAAAGCCACTGCAGACGTAATCAAATAGGAAATGGTTTGCGCATAAACATACCACATTATTTGAAAAGGTTTATCGGTAAAAACACCTTTAAGCAATAATCCACAAAAAATAATCATTAATAATTTGTCTAATACAGATAAAATGCTGTCGGTTTTAAACATCAATTGAGCAGACACATTAGAACGCAGGTATAAAATAAGCGCATTTAAAAATTGATTAAACGCCAACCATGTCAATATTTTTATTTGTACAGTATCGTAGCCAATAACCATTCCAACCAACAAAACTACAAAAAGATACACTACACCCAACAGAAATTTTAAGGTTAAAATGCCAGAAAAATGTTTGGACAAAAGTTGTCTGTTTTGTGCAATGTTTCTATTGTTAAAGTTCGTTAATCCTAAATCTAACAACACATTAAGTAGCAATGTGAAACTAAAAACAGAAAAAAAGAGTCCAAAATTTTCCGCACCTACTGTATTTTGAACTTTCACTTCAATCCCAAGAAGCCAATAAGGTTTAATGAGCAGATTAAGAAGAAGAAGAAAGAATAGATTGAAGAGAAAATCTTTTTGTTTCATTTTTATTAATAATTCTTTGACATTTATATCAAATAAATAAATAAATAAATAACGCAGCAAATTAACATTAAAATTCAACCAAATAAAATAAAATAAAAAAAAAAACTTTTCATTTGAAAAATGGAGTTTCATTATGTATCTTTGCCGCAATTTTTTAAAGATTTACTAAATACAAAATCATGTTTTCCAATTCCGCTCTTCACGTTCACGAAGGAATTCCGCAACCGAAACAGATTTCTCCGTATCTCAATTTTAAAAGAAACCAAAAATTGTCTGCCGATGACTATGTGAAAGGGATTATTGAAGGGAATAGAGTGATTTTAAGTCAGGCAATTACGATTATTGAAAGTACTGCAAATAAAGATATTGAAATTGCCCATCAAATTATTAAAAAATCTTTACCCCATTCCGGTAATTCAATAAGAATAGGAATAACAGGAGTACCAGGTGCGGGAAAGAGTACTTTTATAGAATCCTTTGGAAAATATTTAACCTCTATTGGGAAGAAATTGGCTGTTTTGGCAATTGACCCCAGTAGCGAACTGTCGAAAGGAAGTATTTTGGGAGATAAAACACGAATGGAAGAGTTGTCTATTGACCCTAATGCTTTCATTCGTCCCTCCCCTTCGGGACTCACCTTGGGCGGTGTAGCACGCAAAACCCGCGAAACTGTCATCCTTTGCGAAGCAGCCGGTTTTGATGTTATTCTTATTGAAACTGTAGGTGTGGGGCAATCGGAAACAGTAGTAAAATCTATGGTGGATTTCTTTCTACTGCTAATGCTTTCAGGAGCTGGAGACGAATTGCAAGGTATTAAACGCGGAATTATGGAGATGGCAGACGCACTCATCATTACCAAAGCCGATGGCGACAATATTACGAAAGCAACCGCCGCAAAAGCGTTGTATAAATCAGCATTACAATTATTCCCAAAAAACGAAAACGGATGGGAACCGCCGGTGGATACTTGCTCAATTTTTCTTAAAGAAAGTATCGAAAATGTTTGGAAAATCATCTCAGATTTTGAAGAACAGACCAAAACCAACGGATTTTTCAGGAAACAGAGAACTGAACAAGCCGTAAAAACTTTTTATGACTGGATGAACGATATGTTAAAAGAGAATTTTTATTCAAACAAAACGATTGAAAACAGTTTACCAAGCTTAATTTCAAAAATAAAAGAGGGTAAACTTTCGCCTTATCAGGCGGGAAACGAGTTGATACAAAAATTTCTTGCGAATTAACATAAGTTCTCATTTTAGTGATTAATCTAATGGTGAAAATTTATATTAATTTGCGGGCAAAAAAATTAATACTTTGAAAAACTATCTTCGCATTATTAAATACGCCCTGCGCTATAAAGGCAATATAACGCTCATGTTTGTTGCCAATATTTTCTATTCCGTTTTTTCCATTTTTTCATTGGCGCTACTTGTTCCGTTTCTATCTGTTTTATTTAAACAGATAGAACCCCTTGCAAGCAAGCCTGAATTTACTTTTTCTATAAATTCGATAAAAGATACTTTCTTTTTCTATTTGGGACAATTAATTACAAATTATGGTGAAATCTACGCACTGATTATGATTGCGATTTCTATGGTGATCCTTAACTTTTTGAGTAATTTTTTCAGATATATGGGACAGTTTTTTTCTGCTCCTATACGTGCAGGGATGATCTATTATATTCGTAAAGAATTGTATAACAAATTGATAAATCTTCCTTTATCTTATTTCTCTAAAATAAAGAAAGGGGATATACTTAATCGTTTCGGTACGGATGTACAAGAAATTGAATGGTCTATAATAAGTTCTATCATAGTTATTTGCAGAGATCCAATAATGATAATAATCTTTCTGATAACTATGTTCAAGATTAGTTTTTCTTTAACTATCATTACTTTGCTCATTTTTCCTATAGTAGGTTATCTTATTTCAATTATTGGCGCGGCAATACAAAAAAATGCAGCCAAACTCCAACAGCATCTATCCTCAGTAAGCGCACTTTTTGACGAAACGATTGGCGGACTTCGTATTATTAAAGGATATAACGCTATTGATCACGCCAATAAAAAGTTTCAGGAAGAAACAGATGCGCATTTTAAAATGAATAAAAAAATATTCAGAGTAAATGAACTCGGCGCACCTTTAGTTGAATCGCTCGCTATTATTGCGCTGTTAGTTGTTTTATTAATTGGAGGAATTTATGTGTTAAAAAACAGTAATTTGTCAGGCGAACTCTTTCTGTTTTTTGTGGTAGTTTTTGCGCGTATCATTCCACCTGCAAAACAAGTGACAAATATGTACTATACGTTGAAAAAAGGGTTGCCTTCCGTACAACGTATTCTTCAAATTTTTAATGCCGATGAGAAGATTTATGAAAAAGAGAATGCGGTTTCAATATCCTCTTTTTCAAACAATATTATCTATAATCACATTTATTTTTCGTATCAGGATGAAGTAAAAAAAGAGGATTGTAAGATTTTGCAAGATATTTCATTTGAGATTAAAAAAGGGGAAAAAATAGCATTGGCAGGTGTTTCAGGTGCCGGAAAATCCACCCTTGTAGATTTATTGCCCCGTTTTTACGACCTCTCCTTTGGGGAAATTTTATTGGATGGTAAGAACATTAAAGAATATAAAATCGACAATTTGCGTAGTTTATTCGGCATTGTAAGTCAGGATGTTATTCTGTTTCATGATACGGTATTCAACAACATCGCCTTTGGGCGTTCCGCCACCTTTGAAGAAGTGGAAACCGCAGCAAAAGCCGCTTTTGCGCACGATTTTATTTTAGAGATGACAAACGGGTACGATACTATAATTGGAGACAGAGGGATGACGCTTTCCGGAGGACAACGCCAGCGTTTAAGCATTGCGCGGGCATTACTCAAAAAACCGGATATTCTTATCTTTGACGAGGCTACCTCAGCGTTAGATTTTGAATCAGAATTATATATTCAACAATCTCTTAAAGAAGTATTTAAAAACCATACCGTCATTGTTATAGCCCACAGGGAAGAAACAATTCGCGATATGGATAAAGTTATTTTCATTAAAGATGGAAAAATTATGTAGTATAACCGGTTGGTTTTATAAAATTTAGTATTTTTTTTATTTATACCATTTCAATCCTATACTCCACCGGCAAACTCAAATTCTTCAGAAAAACTTCAGGGTCAACCTTAAAATGATGGTTGGCGAAATCGGAACTAAATACGTTACTGGTCTCCATAATACA
>JGI24702J35022_10001535_pt1 | contig 14308 bp, 9 predicted proteins | sample TergutTh196P4_FD_35022 | JGI IMG/M metagenome (IMG submission 35022)
TTCGTGCCGGGTGCAAACCCTATAGCGGCGGCCCGCCCGGGTGCAGGTGGGCTCCAGATCCACCGCCCATCCGCTCCAGTCGTGCCCCGTGGCAGGGAGCATGCGGCTGAACGTGAACCCGCAGATGCGGCAGCAGTAGGTCGTTTGGCCATCTTCGGTTTCGGTCGGCTCCTTTGTGGTGATCTCATAGTCGTGCCGTCCTTCGGCGCAATTGAAGTTCGCCGCGTGCGCGCCCAACGGCATGCACAGCGCCAGCAGAATTGCTGCCAGCATCCCCATCCATGCGTAATAAGCTCTGTTTCTTCTCATACAGCCATCCCCTCAATTGCCGCCGGCCTGCGCGGCTTCCCCTTGCCAGCCGGTCGCCTGCGCGAATGCTTCGAGCGCCTGCCGGATGCTCTGGTAATACGTGCGGCCCACCGGCAGCGTTTTGCCACCGCGCGTGGCCAATTCCGTGTAACTCAGGCTCAGGATTTCCTCCAAAGCCACCAGATAGCTGCGGTGGGTCCGCACGAATCCCATGCCCTCCAATTGTTTCTCAATCACCTCTAAGCTCGGCGCGTAGAACACGAACCTTTTATCGCCGTAGTGCACAGTGCACAGCTTCTTGTAGATTTCCAGGTAGCGGATGCTGCGGATGGCGATGTTGACCCACTCGCTGGCAGAGGCGAACAGCACATACTTTTTCTCGGCCTTTTGCTCGGCCTCGCGCGCCCGCAGCAGAATCTCCTCGATCTTTTCCGTCGGGGTTTCACCCTTGATGATGTAGTGCAGCGCGTCCACGTCGTAGCCCGCCAGAATGTCCGCGACGCTACGGCTGGCCGTGAGGAACACAATCTCGCCGCTGTAGCCCATCCGCCTGGCCTGCCGCGCCACTTCCGGCCCCGAGGGCCCGGGGAACCAGGTTTCCAACAACAATAAGTCGGCGAAGCGCTTGTCCTTCACGTGGAACAGAACCCCGTTGCCGTTCTGGTACTGTGCGAGTTCCACCTCCATGCCGTGCCTGCGCGCCAGATCGGTCAGCAGCCGGGCGTACCAGTCCCGCGCGGCACTGTCTTGGTCGCAGATCGCGATCCTCATGACGGAATCACCCGCCTTTGCCACCCCATTGATAATCCGCAAGCTCCTCTACAACTTTGCTGTGCGGGCCACTTTTTGTGGCTGTAAAACACCGAAAAAGCCCCTAGGCCTTGAAGTCGAGATATCATAACACCCTCCCATTTATTTTGCTGATTTTCGGCCTCAACTGCGTTGAGGCGCCCTCAACAACAGGGCGATTTCACGTATGAAGCTTCCATGTTCTATCGCGAAAAAGCACAAACCCGCCCATGGCCGAAGCCATCGGTGGGTTAAAGTATTAGGCTAACGCAACCGCGCGCTGCCGCGCAATTGGTTGAACGCATATTCTCTGAAGCAGGGGGATTCGACAGCTAGCCGCTTTCACTTCTGTTGTACATCCTTGCCATGCGATTTTAACGTCCCTGAGCTCCGCACACCCCTATTGAGCAATCTTAATCATACTTTGAGGTTTAGCGATTTGTCAAGCGCAAGAGTGAAAAAAACAGTGCGCTGGCTCGATTTTTCGGCGGATTGGGAGAATTGTGGGAATTTCGCGCGGATTGTCTGGAAGGGCCTTCATTTTTTCAAAGTGACAAGAAAATTTTTGGGCCTGGCTTCAGGCATCAAGGCGACAGCCGCCCGAAGAAGCCAAAGAGCTTCCAGAATTCTATGTAGCTGCCATCGCCCCAGAGCAGCCAGGCCCCGTGCCCAAGGAATGCCATGGCATCCCCCAGGAAGGCCTCGAAGCCCGCGGATTCGTGCTCGGGGGGCTTGTTTTCGCGGAATGGCATGTCGTACTTTTGGAGCAGCCCGACAAGGGCCTTCTGGACGGCGTCGGCGCGTTTCGCGTTGCCGATGGTGAGCGCGCGCACCGCGACGGCCTCATTTATGGCCGCTTGCAGCGCTTTTTTGTCCGCCGCGCTGAGTTTTTTCGCGGGGTCGGCCAGCAGGGCCTGCGCGTCCCTGATATTTCCCCGGCGCAGACTTTCGGTATCCATGGCGTAGTTATACTGCGGATACTTCTTGGGGTTGGTTTTGACGTTCATGCCGCGATTGGCGAAAAGCGCCGTCATCAGGTTGATCAGGGCGTCGTTGCGGCCCACCTCGTGCGGCTGCCCAAGGAACACCCAGGTGTTGTCCGGCAGCAGGGCTGTGGAGCAGTCGATGCTGCCGTCCGGCGAGAGGTAGCCCTTGCTTCTAGGCACATAGCCCGCCGGGAGCTTTTTGCCGGGCAGGGCGCAGGTGGCGCCCATCGTGGCGCCCTCCACGTGGATGACGCCGTCACTGTTCATCTTTGTCTCAAACAGCTGCATGTAGGTGTAATCGCCCCTGGTGTCCCCCTCGCCCGCGCCGAAGCCGGATCCCGCGATGTTGTTGACAATCACACCGTCCTTCACGGCCGCCAGTATATTCTTGTGCAAGTTGCACTGCGCCTGGTAGAAGCTGTCGGTCTCCTTGCGCAGCTCGGCTTTCAGCGGGCCCTTCAGCAGCTGCTCCCTGGCGGCGGGATAGCGCTCCCGGGGAACCAGCGCCCAGAAAAACTGCGTGCCGCCAACGGTTTGCATCAACACGAACATCAGGGCCGGCCAAGGCAGGCGGATGAGCCACGAGGCTACGGGCGCCGGCAAAAAGCGCATGAGCAGCTCCAGGAGAAACCCTATGGAGCGCGCATAGCCGGGGCGGTCTTTCATGGTATCCAGCAGCTCCGTCAGCCCGCCGTTGCGCCAGAACGCCGCGTCCTTCCTCAGGTTTCCGGTGGTAAGGTCGCCCAGCACCTGGGAGCCGTCGGTGGTGGCGACGACATTCATAAGCTGGTCCAGCTTTTTGTGGCCGTACCGGTCAAGATAGCCTGTGGCAAGCGTTCCGCCCAGGCTTATGGCGCATAGGCTCACCTTGCTGTGCCCGGTTTGCTTTCTCACCATATCGATGAATTCGGCGAGAAGGTCCACGTTCTCCCATACGTTCCCCATCTGGGCGTAGTTGAACAGGTACAGATGATCCTCGCCGAGTATTTCCAATATGCCGTGGGCGGGCACATGGACGTCCAGGAAGCCCCGCTTGCCGTCCTCGGGCATATCGGAAAATCTGGCGATTGTCTCGCCATTCGCGTCTTTCACCCTTGCTTCCGCCTGGCCGATGCCGGGCAGGATAATGACGGGCGAATGCCGGCACAGGCGCTTCGGCGTGCAGCCATTGGGGTTTGTGTACTTCGCTTGCGGCGACGCGGCGGAAGCGGGCAGTGCCAGGGCGGTCGGAAGCATGGCTGCACACAGCAGCAGAGTAAGCAGCTTTTTCATGGTGTGCTCTCCTTACAATAGCCAATTTGCTGTTTCCTGTTTGAAATTGTATCACAGATCAGGGCAGGGTGTCAATAGCTGCGGCGGATTCTTATGGCGATCAGGGGTTCGATCCTTTGCGGCTGTACGAGGATCAAATAACCGCCGCCGCCCGCGCCGGTGAATTTCCAAGCCGTGCAGTTGCCGTCAAGCGCCATCGCCACCTCCATCACATCCGGCGGAAACATCGCAGGAAACATAGCTTGCTGCGCCATACGGCATGTTGTGATGCCCTGCGCAAGCTGCGCCGTGTTTTGGCTTTGGATTGCCGACCAGGTTTTATCGGCCGCCGCCGACAGCGCCAACGTGCCCTCCACCGTCGGTTGAGAGCCCTCGGTGGGGTCGTAGCCGCAGGTGCGCGGCCTGAGGGGATAAAGGAATATCGTGCGCTCCAGCCAGGCGAGGGTTTCCTCTTCCTGGAGGATTTCGATGCTTTCCGGCCAATAGGTCCCGGCATAGTTTTGCCTCGTCAGCCCCGGTACGCAGATGCCGATGGCGTCCTGCGCGCCAGAAACGACCCCACGCTGCAGGTCAATTCCATTCTCATAACGGAAAGCCAGGCGGGCAAGCTTTTCAGGCTCCATCAAAGGCAGCCCGCCCTGGAATAGATCCAACAGCCCTTTGCGGGTGGAAGTGGACATTCCCCCGTAGTCAAAGAAGCTGTGCGTCGGTTCAATGGATGCACAGACGACCGGCCCGGGGGCAAGGCGCGAAACAGCCGGCTGGTCTAACCAGCCACCCGCGATTTCCACGCGGTAAGGAAGAGGCACCACGCGCTGACGCAACTCGGTGGAAGAGCGGACGGGCAGGCCGTCCTCCTGCGTCCGTTCGAGTACAATATACGCGATGCCGAGCGCTTTGCACAGAGAGGCCTTTTCGGGGGCATCGCCGTCGCGGTTCACAAGAAAAATATCCGGCAAAAAACGGCGCAACTCCGGTTCAAAGTCCAGGAGCCCGCTGCCGCTGCTGATCCAAGCGTCCTTGACCCAGCGGATGCTTCGCACCATATAAAGCCGTTCGTCCTCGGAATTGACCGGCCTGCGGTTTTTGAGGGAACAGACGGTTTCGTCTGAACCGACCCCGACGTATAGATCACCGTATCCCGCCGCTGCGCGAAAAAAAGCCACATGCCCGCTATGAAGCAGGTCGAAGCAGCCGGAGACGAAAACTCGCTTGCGCGTCATGGGCCGTGCTCCTTTTTTTGTGGGCAATCAACATCTATCGCCCATATACGTTATTGTATAAAGGCTTTTGCAGTTGCGTACGCTCCTGAAGACAACTTCAAAGCCATACGCAGGCCAATCGGTCGGATTTTCATTGTCTTCGAAGCGCAGAAGGACGCGTTCTTCCGCGAGCAGGGCGGCTTGGTCTTCCAAGACCTCCCTGAAATAGCGCGGGAAATCATACGCAAATTCCAGAAGCTTCAGCGGTGCATCTGGCTGCCGGATCGTCTCGCGCTGATAGCGGACCAACTCGGCCGCAAGCGTTTCATCCCGCGCCAGCTCTTTGACAAACGGCTCGATCTCTTCGTAAAACTGATGCAGGCGGAAAGAGGCCCCGCCAAAAAGATACAGGATTTCCTGCACATTTTTACCGGCCTCATAGGGCAGGTTGAGGGTGCAGTCGCTTTCCTCCTTTTTGCTTTCGTCGCGGAACTGCGCAAGGTCCGCAATGAGCCGCCCCAAAACGGAATCCGGATTGGCAAGGGCGTAATTGAGCATACGCAGATAGAACTGTTCATAGCGTATACCGCACGCGTAACGCAGGTAGACCGCGATCCAGCGAGTCAGCGCAAAAACATGCAGGCCTTGCAGCAGTACGCCGAACAGATACGCCTTGGTCAATTCCTCTTCGGTCATGGTGTTTGTCGCGGTCACTAGATCATAATATTCGGTGACGTCTTCCACCGCGGGCGGAACCTTTTCCTTCCCCCCCATATTCAGCACAAAGCGTTCCGCACGGATGCCGTACAGGTCGCGCATCTCGGACGAGGCGAATTCGGCATTCGGCAACAGGATAAAGGGATAGATCATCAGCCCGTCGTGCTGGCCCATTTCGAGCAGCGTCCCCACGCCAGCGCAGAAGCTGTCGAAGGTTTCTCCGGGCAGCCCCAAGATCAGTTCACTGTAGGTCGGTATTTTTACCTCGTTGTATAGGTACATGAGGCGCTTGAAGTAGGGCAAGTCAAGGTTCTCCCGGTGGATTGCCCGCAGCGCCGGCGGCGTAAGGGTTTGGAAGGAGATGGTGGCGCCCGATTGGCATAGCTTATTCTCCGAAAGCTTACAGACGATGCGATAGACACGGTCGGTGCTTTGCTTCGCGTAACTGATTCCGCTGAAAAGGGGATATCCGCTTTTCTTTTTCTGTTCGATCAGGGCGTCCACGAAGCGCTCGTCGCGTTCGTAGATCCCATAATTGGAGTCCACGAACATGACGAACTCGATTTTATGCACCCCGATCCACTCGAATTCGGCCAGCACTCTTTCGTCCGAGAGGAGACGCAGCTTTGTGTTCATCGCGCCCCAGCTGCAATAGCTGCAATGATAGGGGCATCCGCGGTTGGTCTCCACGCAGCAGGACCATTGAATCTCAGGGTACCGCGCCATAATTTCATCGAATACCCCAGTCGTATAGGGGGAAGGCAAATCCTCCAAAGACAGCAGGGCCTCCGGTTTATTTTGCGCCAGCTGCCCGTTCGGCAAACGGTAATGCAAGCCAGGAACCTTGGTTAGGTCTGGTTTTTCTTCCAACAGTTCCAGCAACAGGCGCTCAAATGGGATTTCGCCCTCGCCCTGTGTCAGATAATCCATATAGGGGAACTGTTCCAGGAACGAGCTGTTGGGTGGGATATTCTGGCCGCCGAAAAGAATCAGGCATGTGGGGAATTTCTCTTTGATTGCCCGTGCCAGTTTTTTGTTGTATTCCGTGTTCCATACATAGCAAGAAAATGCTGCCAAGAAAGGAACCTCCATCCTTGCGACAACGGCGGATATGGACTCGAAAAGGAACACGAACTCCCGCAGCTCATACCCCTGCGCAACGGCCTGGTTTTGGCTGGCATGGGCCCAGAGCTGTCCCGTCGCGTAGGGTAGGTAGGCGCTTTTGAAGCGCAGCCGGACGCGGTAAACGTCCGGTTGGATGAGATAGATGTTTTTTTTCCCCATTGTTCATTTCTCCTCCGTCGCGTCATCGGGATCTTCTATGTAGGAAACGGTGTAAAGGCTCCTGTTTTCTCTTGCGCCGCGGAAAACAACTTCGGCGGCAAACGTTTTCCAATCCGCGGGGTTGCGGTCATCGGCAAACGCAAGCCGTACGTCTCGTTGCTGCAGCGGCGAGGGGCAGCCATCCAGCAAATCCTTGAAGTAGGCCGGGAAATCATAGCGGAAGCCGCTTGTTTTCCCAGGCGCGCCCGGCTGCCGGAGCGACTCGAACTGGTAGCGGAGCAATTCGCCGAATACTTCCTTGTCGTCAAAGAATGCGGAGAAAAATGGGGCGGTCTCCCTGAAAAAGCGTTCCAGCTCATGAACGCACATCCCAAACAGAAAGACACTCTCCGACAAAACTTTACTTTTTTCATATGGCAGGGTTAATGCCGTTCCCAGGCGCCCGGCCTGAATATCGAGCCGATTGCTCTTTATCTTTTCCAGAGCGCCTGAAAGCAATGTGTCCGGGTTGACATGGGCGAAATCCAACAACGCGCAGTAAATTTTTTCGTATGGCAACCTGGCGGCTTCGTGGAGATACATGGCGATATACCAGGTAAGCGCGAAGGAATGCGATCCGATCACTAAGTTCGCGAACAAATAGGCCGACAGCATATCTTCTTCCGGCATAGTGTCAGTGGAAACCACATAGTCTATATATTCCGGAATGTTCTCAAATCCATCGGTGGCCAAAGACTGGGATAAGATTTGCAGCGTACTTCGCGCAGTTTGCAAAGAAAATCTGCGCTGCAACTCCGGCTGTGCTAGAGGGGAATTAGGCAACAGTGCAAGCGGAAATACCAATACACCTTCATGCTGTCCCATTTCAAGCAGTTTTCCTATGCCCTCGCAAAAGCTTTGAAACGTTTCTCCCGGCAAACCCAGAATCAAATCGGAGACATGCGGCAGGCATGCCTTGCGATAGGATTGAAAAATGCCTTTGTAGTAGCTGAAATCCAGGTTGCTGCGGTGAATGTTTTTCAGCACAACCGGGGAAAGGCTCTGCAGGGATATCCTGGCGCCGGCATAGCCCAAACCCGCATCGGATACCTTCTTCACAATGCGCTGGACGCGTTCGTGATTTTCCTTTGCATAAATGATCTCGGTAACCATTGGGTAACCGATTTCCCTGGATTGCTTTATTATGGCGTCCGCGATTCTTTCATCGCGGTCCAGGATGCCGAAATTTGCGTCCGCGAAAAACATATATTCTATTTTGTTTGCGCCAAACCACGCGATTTCGCCCAGAACCCTGCTGATGGGAAAAAGGCGCATTTTTCCGACATGGTTTCCCCAATCGCAGTAAGCGCACTTGTAAGGGCATCCACGATTGGTTTCAAAGACGACAGACCACCGGATATCGGGGTACCGTACCAAGATTTCGTCAAATACTCCGGTCAGGTATGGCGACGGAACCGTTTCCAGGCCCGCAAGCGCCTTGGGCTGGTTTTTTGCCAGCGAGCCGTCCGGGAACCGGTAATGCAAACCCGGCACGGCCACATAGTTCGGAGAATCCGCAAGCAGTTCCAGCAACAGGCGATGGAAAGAGATTTCCCCCTCACTGTGAATCAGGTAATTAATATAAGGGAATTGGGTCAGGAAGGAATCATCGGGCGGGACATTATGGCCGCCGAACAGGATGCGGCAATCCGGAAATTTTGTCTTTACAGCCTGTGCCAGCGCTTTGCAATATTCCGTATTCCAAGTATACGCGCTAAAGCCAACCAGAAAGGGATCTTCCATTTCATCCACCAACGCGGAAATGGGCTCAAACAGAAATATAAATTTCTTCACGCGATACGCTCTTGCGATTCTCTCGTCCGCGCGCGCGTAGGCCCAAAGCTGGCCCACGGCGTAAGGGAGATAGGCCGATCTGATTTCCTTCTTCGCACGGATGGCGTCGGGCTGCACAAGGTATATATTTTTCATTGCATTACCTCCAGGATGCGTATCTTTCATTGCGTTACCTCCCGCGTCTATTTGCCTTACCCAAACGCAGCAAAAAGAAAAAGGCCTGGAATTTTTGCTTTAGCCTGACGTTGGACTTCGCCTCGGCCCGCGGCGCCGCCCGGACAGGGAACTCAATGAACCGGATGCCCAGCCGGGAAAAAAAGGCGAGGATTTCGATGAGTATGCCCATTCCCGCTTCGGTAAGATCAAAGGAATCAAACGGAGCCAAGGGAAACAACACATAAGCCATGAACAGCGCGTCCGTGATATCGGCCCGCAGCCGTGCACGCGCCAACAGGCAAAACGCCCTGTCCCTTGCTTTCAGGAACGGATTTTTCCCGGCAGGCTGGCTCCCGCCCTTCATCATGCGCGAGAACTTCACGAGCGCCCACGGATCTTCTTTCGCGGCGCCAACCAAAAGCGCGGCCTTTTCCGACGCAACCTCACCGTCCGACGCCCAAACCAAGAGATGCGTGGCATCCTTTTCGTTGCGGATGACACGCATGATGCATTCCGCTCTGTCCGACGAAATCTGCTGTTCCGGCCGCACAGCAATGGGGAAACACTCGGCGGCCAGCTCGTTGATAACAGCTTCGCAGTCCGCCGTAATCCAGGGAGGGTAATAGATAAGGATTTTCGCCGTGTCGTCCGGCGAAAGAACCTGCTCAAGGGTGAGGACTGTCTGACGCAGCGATTCCGTCTCGTTGACTGCAAGCACAAGAACCGTTACGCCGCCGAACGCATTTTTTTCAGTCATAGAGCACCTCATATCCCTTTCTGACCAGAGCGCCTTTTTTTCTCCCATACCAGACAAATTCCTTGGCGAACTCCGGCCAAGCATAGCTTATCGCCACTTGGCGGAATACAACGCGGTTCGGTCTGGCTTGAAGGGGTTTTGGCGTGCCCGCGTAGTATCCCGCGAAAAAATCGCTCCAGTCATACCGGAAATAGTGGCTTCCAGCCGGCGCTGCGTCCGGCAGCACCGCCATGAGATGCTGATAGGCAATCAATTCGGCCTGCAGCTCCGCGCCCAGACCATAGCGCTCCAGGAACAGGGGCAGCTCGGAAAAAAAGCGCACGGGCTGCGTTGCGCAATAGAGAAATAGCGCCTCCGCCAAAGGATACATGATATCGCCGAACAAGGGATCGCAAAGCAGGATTTGTTTGCCGTCCCCCTGCGAAAAAGCGGACAGGCGGGCACGGAAGCGCGGCAACAATTCGCCGAGCAGGGTTTGCGGGTGATCCTGCGCGAAATCAATCAGACCTGCGTAAAAATCCGCAAACGTGATGCGGCAGGCGGCGTTGAGAAAAATCGCCGCCAACGTGAGGAGTCGGCAGCCGTGGAAGGCCTGCACGAAATCCGAAAAAAGCAATGCGCGCACCCAATCCTCCCGCGGCATGGTGGCGGTGCCCACGACAATGGTCGCGTATTCCGGGATATCGTCCGCAGGGGGAAGGCTTTGGTGACGCTGGGTGCGGCGCATCTTCACCAGCTGCAATTGATGCCGCTCGATATAGGCGGGCTGCGCCATAGGCGTGTTGGGCAGAAGTTCGCACGGAAAGGCCTCGATGGACGCGCACAGGCTTCCGCCCAGAACCTGGTCAATGCCTGACACGAAGCTGTCAAAGGTTTCCCCGGGCAGTCCTACGATGAATTCCGCGTATGCAGGGATGCCTTTTTCGTTGTAGCGAAGCATGACGTCGCGGTACTGGCCGAATGTCAGATTGCTCCGCCCGATATTCTCCAGGGCAAGGGAATCGGTGGTTTGAAACGCCAGCGTTGCGCCCGCGCTCAGGCCCGCCCGCTGCAGCTTTTCATTGATCCGGAAGGGAATATCCCCGGTTCCCTTGTCATAGGAGGCGATTAGCTTTTTGGGATACCCGTACTTGTTTTTGGCCGCGATCACCGCGTCGGCAATCTCTTCGTCCCGCGGCTGGATGCCAAAGTTAGAATCAGCGCAGAAGAGAACCTCGATCCTCCGTTTCGCGCACCATTCGATCTCGGCCAGAATGCGCTCCATAGGCATATTGCGCAGCTTGTGGGTTTCGTCGCCCCAATCGCAGAACGCGCAATGGTAAGGGCAGCCCCGGTTCGTTTCAAGCGTCGCGGAAAAAATAAGACGGCTGTATTGTTCGAGGAGCGGGTCAAAGTAACCTTCCAGGTAAGGCGAGGGTAAATCCTCCGGTGGGCATTGCTGGGCACTAGATGGGTTTCGGTGAATTTTGCCGTCTGGCAAGCGGTAAGAGACAGAGGGAACCCGCGAAACATCGCCGTCTTTCAGAAGCGCGACCAGCAGCCGCTCAAGCGGAACCTCGCCGGCTCCATGCACAAGATAATCAATCGCGGCGCAGATTTCCATTTGTTCCGAACTGCAGTTCAATATTTGGTGTCCCCCAAAAATAATGGAACACTCCGGCCAACGTTTTTTGATTGCCGCCGCTAAGGCCTTATGATATTCATAATTCCACGCATAACAGGAAAACGCGACGGCTTTTGGGTTCTCCATCTTGTCAAGCACGGCGTCGACCGGGTCGCGCAGAAAAAAGCAACCGCCGTTGCGGTAAGAGGAAGTGATCAGAGGATTCTTCCAAACGCAAGCTGCCAGGCAACCATAGGTATAGGGAAGATACGCATTGTTTCCCATAGCGTAGCTTGCCTGCACGAAATAAAGATTTTTCATGGTCATTCCACCTCGGATACCTCCTTGCGCTATTGTAGGAAGGCGCCACCCTCACGGAACTGCCGTCGAAACCGCGCCGGGCAGTTCATAAGCACCTTTTTGCGTAGCTCCTGCAAAGAGACATTTTTTTGGATCCGTCTTGCCCAAAAAGCCTTGGAGCTAGAGCTGATCCTATCAAAAATTCTTTTCTCAATGGGCAGAAGGAACAGGGCCGCAACCGCAACAACAAACGCGGCGGCGCATACCAAATGCACAACCGACAGGCCATATAGTCTGCGTGCGGCACTCGGGCGGTACGCCCCGCTGTAGCGAAAAAATTCAGCGGCAAAACGGTATGTGGCAAACCAGGCCAGAGCCAGAACCATGCCGCGTCCGGGACGATAGGATTTTGCGAACAGCATAAAAACAACGCAGAGAACCACACCCAGGAGCGTCGCGCCTGACTCAAAAAGCTGGATTGGAAATACCGTCATCCCTAAGTTTTCATTGTATAGCCCCCAAGCGAAGGGGATACCGAAGCAGCACGGCGTATTTGCGCAGATCAAAAGCTTGGTCAGCGCCACGAACAGGAGAAGCTGTACGCCGAAAAAATCAAAATAAAATTCCCTGTTTGCAAAAAAAATAACCAACAACAAAAAGAAACAACTCGCGAGCAAGGTTGACAAAAGGCCAAAAAACACAGGGAGCCAACCCGAAGCGCTTGCAAACGTTATTTCTTCAGCATACATTACAGATGCGTAGGGGCGCTCCAGCATGCGGTAAAACAAAATATAGGCCCCAGCCTGCAGCAAGACCGCGGCTACGCTGATGCGGACGCCGGTTTTGGGATTCGGCAGGAGCCTGAGTTTTTGGCGCAGCAACCATTCGGCATTTTTTAAGATGACCGCAGCGCAGGCTGCGCCGATCTCCAGCCAGCAACATACTGTGGCCGCCGCGGCTAAAGTTTTTTCCTTTCTTTTTTTATCCAGCATTTTTCTGTAGCTCTTTTTGTCCGGTAACCGCGGGGGGACAGGCGTATAATCAGTGGTCGGTCCGCACGGCGCGAGTTTTGCGTTCAATCGCCCGGAGCGCGCCAGAAAAACGAAAAGAGCGAAGGTAAGTATAAAGTGCAGTAAAAGGACGAAATTTTTCGTGAACGTAATACCGAACAGCAACCGACATCCCTCCAACAATCGCAACATTTTCTAGGAAACGAATCAGTACTGTTAATTATAACATAGGCGTGAATGTATTGCAAGGTATTTTTTCGGAAGGCCTCCGCCGCCTATTCATTTTGAAGGCCTCGTCTTCCTTATGCATCGAGATGCCCCAGGTCGTCCCAGTCTCTCCGGCCAAAGCTACGGGCGTACAGGTCATACTTTTTCCGGATTCCCGGGTAAGCGCAATAATACCAGACGACATAGAGGAAAATGCGGAAGCACTTAAAAACAAAGCGCAAAAACCCTTTCCGCCCAATATTGTCAAAAAATCGCCGGAACAAAATTTTCAGGTAATCCAGACGCCCTGTTTTTTGGTCCTTCCGGTTTTGGAACAGCATGCGCCAGTAGAAAAAATAGTGGATTACTTTCATTTCGCGATCCGGGATGGCAGAGTAATTTGTCGTCAAAAAAAACCTTTCTCCCATGGATGACCAGTCCTTAAGGCCCCTGGGCGGCTCCACCCGGCCGGCAGCAACAAGGCTGTTGTACTCGGCGCTGCCCGGCGATGCGAAAAAGGGGCCCGCCGAGAATATGGTTGGATTGAGTCGGAAGATGGTGTGTACCGTCTGCCTGATTTGTGTCGGCGTTTCGCCGGGGAAGCCAAAAATGGCGTTCACCATAACGCTGATGCCAACCGCTTTACAGTTGCGGATATCGGTTTCGACCCTTGCCAGCGGATAGCCTTTTTTGATACGCTTGAGCACCTCCGGCGATCCGCTTTCGATTCCAAACGCAAGAAGCCAACAACCCGTGTCTGCCATGAGTTTCAAGTCTTCATAGCCCAATACGCCAATGCGCGTTTCGCAGCTCCACCGGATGGGCTTTTGAAGCTTTATGCTCAGCGCGGCAATGTCATTGCAGTATCCGCGCAATTCTTCCTTATCGAGACCCCATAGTTCATCGATGAATACGATGCCGTCCGCGCCGTAGCTCGAGACCAGGGATTCGATTTCGCGCAGGACAGCCTCTCTTTTCCGCGCGCGGTATTGGCAGCGGTGATAAGATGGATTGAAGCAAAAAGTACATTGGGAAGGGCAGCCCTTGGATGCACACACGGCCAGCGTATGCGGCGCTTCGGGAAAATATGTGAAGTATTGCTGCATGGGCAAGAGTGAAAAATCCGTGTCGGGGAAATCCGAAAGCGCCGCGAAGGGGCGCAGCGGCGTATGCGTCGGCTGCCCATCCGGGCCAAGATACACCAGCGACTGCACCGAAGATGGTTTCCGCCGGCCACGGACGACATCGAGGAGCTCCAAAAGGGTATATTCCCCTTCGCCGATACCGACGTAATCCGCCAGGCCTTCCCGGAGAATCAATTCCGGCATGAGCGAAGCTGTCAGGCCCCCGCAGAGGATGGGGAGGCCGGGGCGCGACGAACGCAGTTCCCGGCAGATAGTCTGCATGTCCGCAATTTGCTGCGCGAACATCAGCGTGCAAACGGCGACGTCCGGTTCAAATCCTTCCAATACATGCAAAACGCCTTCTTTTTCGTCAAGCCCTCTGTCATAAATACGCACCTCGTGGCCTTCCCGCTTGATAAATGAAGCAAGACTGAGCACCGCGATCGGCGGCATATTGTCGATTGCCAAATATACCTGCTTTCTTGGAAATAGAAACAAGATACGCATGTGCAGTTCCTCACTCTCCCTGTAAATTTTTTGTGCTTTCTTCATGTTCCCCATTGCAAAGCTGCCTTGCCCGCGCGACGCTGATCCCATATTCCTCCAGTATCCAGGAGCGGGAGCCCACGCGGGACGCGAACGTATCCTCAAAACCGATGCGCCGCACACTTGCCCTCTGCCCCCGCAACCCTGCCACAATTTCGCAGACCGCACCCCCGAACCCGCCCTGCACCTGGTTTTCCTCAAAGGTCAGGATCG
>JGI24702J35022_10001536_pt1 | contig 14308 bp, 12 predicted proteins | sample TergutTh196P4_FD_35022 | JGI IMG/M metagenome (IMG submission 35022)
CGCTGTAATACATCGGCGGTAATATCCCTGTTTATTTCGATGACCGAGATACGTTCCACAATATTTTTCAGTTCGCGTACATTGCCCGGCCAGCGGTAGGATGTAAACAGTTGGCGGGCGTCGTCATCCAAGCGAATAGCAGGCATCGTGTACTTATCCGCACAGTCGGCTGCAAATTTCCGGAAAAGAAGCAGTGCATCATCCTGTCGTTCGCGTAAGGGCGGTATTCGCATAGGCACGGTACATAACCGGTAATAAAGGTCTTCGCGGAACTTATGATACGAAACGGCTTCCGCTAAGTTTACATTCGTAGCGGCTACAATACGTACATTTGTTTTCTGAACTCTTGACGAACCTACTTTCATAAACTCGCCCGATTCGAGCACCCGTAACAGACGCACCTGTGTCGCTAACGGCAATTCTCCGACTTCGTCCAAAAAGATGGTCCCGCCGTCGGCCACTTCAAAATAACCTTTCCGTAGGTCTTTGGCGTCGGTAAACGAGCCTTTTTCGTGCCCGAACAGTTCGGAATCAATCGTTCCTTCGGGTATCGCTCCACAGTTGACCGCTATGTACTGCGCATGTTTACGCGGACTGTTCTGATGAATGATCTGCGGGAAAACTTCCTTCCCTACGCCGCTTTCTCCGGAAATCAATACGGACATATCGGTAGGCGCTACCTGTAAGGCGACTTCTATCGCCCTTAGTAACTCCGTATTATTTCCGATAATACCGTAACGCTGCTTAACCTGCTGTATATTATTATTTGTCGTCATGTCGAACTGCAATTATTTCAGTTTGCCTGACAAAGGTACGGAGTTTCCGGGAAAAAACAAAAAAAGAGAGAACTTTCTACCAAGTTCTCTCTTTTTCATAAAGCCTGCATNAGCAAACTTTCATTTGGCAACTTTAGCCAAAGTAGCGCCCGGCTTGAACCGAATCATCTTTCGCGCCGGAATGTTAATTTTCTCTTTGGTCTTAGGATTAATACCTTTTCGTGCCGCTCTTTCAACGACAAAAAACGAACCAAAGCCTAACAAAGCGACTTTGTCACCTGNTTCTAAAGCTTCTGCAACCGTTTTGTAAAAAGCTGCTACAGCTTTTTTTGCATTAGCTCTCGAAAAACCGGCTTTTTGAGCTACAACATCAATAAATTCCGTTTTGTTCATAATGAGATAAAATTTAATTAGTAAACACAAATAATTTAAAAAAAAAGCAATTCAATTCACATAAATTGGGCGGTAAAGTTAAACTTATTTTTGATATTATGCAATTTTTAAAGTTTTTTTTTGGCAATAAGTATGTTTTATAACATAAAATTTGAGAATTGCGTATTTTTTTTTACTTTTGCACCTGTTTTTTATACGCTTTTTTATGAACGGACGAGGTTTTAACTTATTTGAAAATTTGCCGGCAGTGACCAAAAACCTGATCATCATCAATGTCCTTTTTTGGATAGCGACCCTCTTTATGACCAAAATAGATTTGACCGGCCTGCTGGGACTTCATTATCCGGCCTCGAAGGATTTCTATCTTTTCCAGTTGATTACGTATATGTTCATGCACGCATCTTTCGCCCATATCTTTTTCAACATGTTCGCAGTCTATATGTTCGGTCGCATATTAGAATCCACCTGGGGGCCGAAACGGTTTCTTACCTATTATATGATTACGGGCATCGGCGCCGCCGTTATCAATCTAATAGTAACCTACATACGAATAAAAGGGATNGAATCCGGTTTAGAACCCGAAGTGATCGAAACGGTATACCGCGAAGGTTTGGATATCATGAAACAAAGCCGNCAATACACCGACCCCATGCTCCGGCAACTNAATGTGATGATAAACGCTACGACGGTGGGCGCTTCCGGCGCCGTTTTCGGGATATTNCTNGCTTTCGGGATGTTATTNCCGAACATGCCGTTATATGTGATCCCNTTCCCCTTCCCTNTNAAAGCCAAATACNTGGTTATCGGNTACGGCGCTATCGAATTGTTTGCNGGCGTNGCNAACTTCAGTTTTGATAATATAGCTCACTTTGCGCATCTCGGAGGAATGTTGTTTGGCATTATCATGGTTTTATACTGGAAGAAAAAAGACAGAGATAATGGCAGGTTTTTATTCTGACATCAACCGCAGATTTAATGCCGGGAATATATCGGCTAAGTATATCTATATTAATGTAGGGGTTTTTATTCTTATCCGGCTTGTTATCATCTTCTTTCATCTTTTTTTGAAAGAGACGACATTCCTGCGATATCTCGAAATGCCGTCGAATCCGGCGCTTTTTTTGTACAGGCCGTGGACGATCATTACCTATATGTTTGTTCATCTTGACTTTCTTCATATACTCTTCAATATGTTGTGGCTCTACTGGTTCGGGAAAATATTCCTCCAGTTTTTCACAGGCCGGCAGTTAGGCGGGCTTTACATGTTGGGAGGAATTGCCGGCGGCGCGCTTTTCCTGATCACGTATAATACATTCCCTTACTTAAAGCAGTTATCGACAATGAGTTATCTTGTCGGCGCTTCCGCTTCGGTCATGGCCATCGTTTTCGCCGTCTCCTTCTACCGGAAAGACTACAAGATCAACCTGCTTCTCATCGGACAAATCAAACTTATTTACTTGGCGATAGGTGTTTTACTTATTGACATTCTGGCTATTACATCCGAGAATGCGGGCGGACATATCGCTCATATCGGAGGAGCGCTGCTCGGTATTCTTTTTGCCGCTCAATATCAGCAGGGAAAAGACATCACCGGCTTTATAAACCGGTTGATTGACCGGTTCGTCAATTTATTTTCCCGCAAACCGGTTTTCAAAACATACCGGACGGAAAAATCTCAAAAACAATCCGGGGCGGAAAAACGTTTTTCCAAATCTCAGGAACAACCCGATAGACCCCGTCCGGAAACCGACGACGACTATTTACGCCGTAAATCCGAAGAAAACAGGATGGTAGACGCCATATTGGATAAATTAAAACGTTCAGGATACGAAAGTTTGTCAGCTGATGAAAAAAAGAAGTTATTTGAAGCGAGCAGGAAATAAAAAGAAGAAGTGGTATAAGCTAATAAAGTGGTTTTTATATTCTTTTTTTGGAGCGCTCACCCTTGTTTTTGCGCTGTTTATGGTCATATCCGCTTATTCGGATTTCATTTCACCTGAAAAAAATGTTTTTTTCGCCTATACCGGATTATTCTTCCCTTTCCTGTTGCTTATCAACCTCATTTTTCTAATCTACTGGATCATCATGAAAAAGTGGCTTGTGTCGCTATTTCTGCTTGCGACCTTTGCCATTTGCTGGAAACCCATCACCGTTTTTTGTCCCTTTCATTCGAAGACAAAGGAACTACCGCAGGAAGAATTGGTTAAAGTACTATCGTATAACGTCATGAGTTTCGCTTACAAAGACCATACAAAAAAAGAGCCTAACAAAATCATTCAATTCATTGCCGAATCGGAGGCCGATATTGTTTGCTTACAGGAGTACATGGTCAGCGCCCGTCCCAACCTGATGAGTTCGCAGGCTGTAGCCGATGCGCTGCCGATGTATCCGTATGTAGCAGAATTATTTTTCTCAACCCCTGACAGTAAAAGCTATAAGTACGGGTTAGCCCTTTTATCGAAGTTTCCGATACTCAGTTCACGTAAGCTATCGCTTCTTTCATCGCCGTACAATGGAGCTGCAATCCATGAAATAAATGTACGTGGGAAAAAAGTAATCATAGTGAACAACCACTTGGAATCGTTCAAGCTGACCGCCGAAGACCGTTCCAAGTATTCGGACATGATAACCCATGTCAGTTTCGAATTGTTCGACGAATTACGGGGCGCTATCCGGCAAAAACTCGGACAAGCGTTCCGAATACGCGCCAAACAGGCTGAAAAGATTGCCGATGAGATACGTCATGTCAACGGCAATTATACAATCGTATGCGGCGACTTCAACGATACGCCTCTTTCGTACGCACGCCGGACGATCCTTGGCCCGCTCATAGACGCTTATGCCGTATCGGGATTTGGTCCGGGCATATCCTACAATCAGAATTTTTTCTATTTCAGGATAGACCATATCTTCCACTCCATAAACATGGAATCCTTTAATTGCCACGTTGATACACGCATAAAACTGTCCGACCATTACCCGATCTACTGCTATATGAAACTGAACTGATGCATATCGTCATTGCGAGCCTGCGAAGCAATCCAGATGCAAATCAGGACGCTGGATTGCTTCGTGCCTCGCAATGACGGAGCGCGCCAAAAAAATATTTTTTTTGTTTTTTACTTATTTATTATTATCTTTGTCCCCCGAAATAAATTTTTCGACAAGGTGAATCTAATCGTAGAACAAGGAAATACAATGCTGAAGATAGCAGTGTTCGACGACGACCGGATAGTGGCGTTCGTACAAAAAGAAAATAACGAACCGTCCGGTATCCGGGAATTGATCGAACAGTATCGACCGGATAAAGGCATCATGTCGTCCGTAATAGATGGAAACGAAAAAATGATAGGCGCACTCAAGTCGATGTTATCGTACTTTTTATGGTTTGACGAGACGGTACTTGTACCTGTAAGCATTGAATATGAGACGATAAGTATGTTAGGGAAAGACAGGATAGCAGCCGTTGCCGGCGCGGCGTTTTTACAACCCGGACGGGATGTGTTAGTTATTGATGCGGGAACAGCTATCACGTATGAACTGCTTGAAGCTTCAGGCGTGTATAAAGGAGGCAATATTTCCCCCGGATTAACTACCCGTTTTCGTTCGCTTAACCGGTTCGCCGAACAACTGCCCTTAGTGAAGGAGCAAGCGGATGTTCCGTTCATCGGAACAAACACAGAATCAGCCATCAGGGCGGGTGTAGTCAACGGAATTGTTTTCGAAATGGACGGGTATATCGATGCTTTAAAGTCAAGTTATGAAGATATTTATGTTTATTTAACAGGAGGTCATTCATTTTATTTTGAAAAACGACTAAAAAATCGCATCTTTGCAACGCCTAATTTAGTTATAATTGGTTTAAACAGAATATTAGAATATAATGCAAAAACGTAGTAATCTGATTATTATAACAGGTTTTTTGATATTTGGGACTGTCGTTATGACCGCTCAAAACGGAACAAATTCTCCTTATACCCGTTATGGATACGGCGATCTGGCCAACCGTTCATTCGGGGCGGGCAGGTCAATGGGAGGAATAGGAATCGGGTTACATTCGTCGAAGCAGATCAATCCGATGAACCCGGCCACATATGCCTTTATGGATAGTCTGACTTTCCTTTTCGACTTTGGAGCGTCTTTTCAAATGTCGCTTTACAATGACGGGACAAACAAACAAAACGACTTAAACGGTAATATTGAATATGTTGCGATGCAGTTCCCCATACTCAAACGGGCAGCGATGAGCGTCGGACTAATTCCCTTTTCGCAGGTAGGCTACAAGTTTGGAGAGGCGAAGACGTCGGATGACGGGCTGCTTTATTCGGAATCATTCGAAGGGACAGGCGGATTAAACCAATTGTACGCAGGATTGTCTATTGAATTATGGAAGAAGCGTCTTTCCATCGGTTCCAATATACATTATTTATTCGGGTCCATCACGCATACCGCTCAAACCCAATATAGTTCGTCCAATACAACCGGCATCAGGGACATAAAGTCAACTAAATTCACTGACGCCACTTTCGACTTCGGACTACAATCGGTTACTCCGTTGAGTAAAACCGAAAACTTGGTTATCGGGATGACCTTTTCACCGCAAAAACAGTTGAAAAGTAAACTGTATAAAACGGTTGTAAACGGCTCGGAAATTATGTTGTCGGATACAATAAACGACTCAGCCTACGGCATTCCTGCCGGATATGGTTTGGGTATCTCCTATATAAAAGAGAGAAAGCTCATGATTGCAGTTGATTATACGTTTCAGGAATGGAATAAAGTCTCATTCGAAGGTAATAACGATGCGTTCAACAATCGTTCAAGAATAGCCGCCGGCTTTGAGTTAATTCCGAATTATTATTCCCAACCCTATTTCAATCGCGTGAGATACCGGGCAGGGCTGAATTATTCAAATTCGTATGTCAAAATAAACGGAAACGGATATAAAGAATACGGTGTGACGGCAGGAATCGGATTTCCAATAAGTGATGACCGCTCATTCGTTAATTTTTCTTTAGAATACTTAAAAAAAGTTCCGGATATAAAAACGATGATCAATGAAAATTATTTTAGGGTTACGCTAAGTTTTACATTTAATGAATATTGGTTTTTTAAGAGAAAAGTGGATTAGTTGTTGAACAATTTAAAATTTAAATGATATGAAAAGATTTATATTACTATTGGCTGTATGTATGGTAGCAGCAACAGGCGCAAAAGCGCAAACAGGAAAAGAGACCGGTACGCCATTCGGAAGTGGCGCAGACAGTTTACGTTGTTTGGAGAATGTCAGCTTGTTTGATTCGTATGCAAGGTCTAAAAATTACAAGGACGCCTACCCTTTCTGGAAAAAAGCGTATGACGAATGTCCCGCCTCCAACGTCAATATTTATATTGCCGGCGTAAATATTATTAACTGGCAGATATCGCAGGAGACCGACCCCGCTAAAATTGATGCGCTGGTGGATGATATGATGAAATTATACGATGACCGCCTTAAGTATTTCGGTAATGACCCGCGAACCCGCAAAGATGAGGTCATCGCACGCAAAGCGGATAGCTACAATAAGTTGAAAGGTGATAATACGGATTATAATCTGATGTACAAGTGGACCAAAGAATTGATTGACGAGTTTAAGGAAAAAACACATCAGATGGCTGTTTCACGTCACATGTTTGCTTCATTCAGGTTGATGCACAGTGACATGGACAAATATAAAGAGCAATATATCAATGATTACTTACTATGTACCGACATTTTTGATGCACTGTTAGCCGAAGCGAATGAAGCTAATAAAGAGACAATTCTTGGCTACAAAGCGGAAATGGACCAGAATTTCTTTGCAAGCGGCGTCGCCGATTGTGACGTCCTGCAAGATATCTTTGCGCCGAGAATTGAAGAAAACAAAGGCAACCTCGATTTCCTGAAAGAAACCATGATCCTGTTTCGCCGGCTTCAATGTCATGAAACGGACTTATTCATCACCGCTTCTGAATATGCGTACAAAATAGAACCCACAGCCGAATCGGCGATGGGACTTGGCGTTAAAGCCCTAAAGGATAAAGACCTGACAGCGGCGGAAAAATATTATAATGAAGCCATTAGCATGACCGACAAAGCCGAAACGAAAGCTATACTTTATTTTTCATTGGCCAACATGGCGCTCCAACAGAACCAATATCAAAAGGCCAGACAGCTCAGTCTGAGATGCTTAGTCGAAAATTCAGGTTTTGGAAAAGCGTACCAGCTAATTGCACAGGCTTATGCTTTGGGAGCAAGAAATATTTACCCGGACGATCCGGTTCTTTCGAGATGTATTTATTATGCCATTGTCGACAAGTTGGAAAAAGCGCGCCAGGTAGACCCCTCTATTGCCGGCGAAGTAAACAGCCTGATCAACCAGTATACCAAGAACTTCCCTTCGAAGGAAGATATTTTTATGCATCCCGAGCTCGATACGGGTAAAAACTTTACCATTGAGGGTTGGGTCAACGAAACGGTTAAAATCAGATAATTAAGATGTTCTTCCGTCGATGAGTATTCGCTTGCATATAAACCCGTTAAGAGGCATGGCAATTGTTCTACTGACAGTTGCACTGCCTCTTTCTTTTTTAATCTCTTGCAACAGGGACAAAAACGATACGATAGATGTAGCTTTCGACCCGCAGACATCCTATACCTACAAAACGATAAACAGCTATTCGCTTGTTTCCGACTCCGGAATAACACGATACAAAATGGTCTCCCAAACTCAGCTGACATTTAGCAAAGCCTCCGAGCCGTTTTTGTACTTCCCTGATGGCGTCTATATTGAGCAATTTGATACATTGTTTAACGTTGAGGCCAGCATTCAGGCCGACACGGCCTATTATTATGAACGCAAGCAGTTGTGGGAAGCCAAAGGAAATGTGGATATTACCAATTTTGAAGGCAAACGTTTTCAAACCGAACACTTGTTCTGGGACCAGCAAAACAAAACCGTCTATTCGGATTCGTTAATCATCATCACGGAAGGGGAGAAAGTCACTACCGGTATCGGATTTCGCTCGAATCAGGACCTAAGTGAATATCAGATATTCACACCCGGCGGTAAGATACCTGTCGAATTGCAGCAACGCACTACCGACAATGATTCGATTCCCCCTGCGGATTCGCCGGACTAACGTCATTGCGAGGAACGAAGCAATCCATAGCGTCATTGCGAGGAACGAAGCAATCCATAGCGTCATTGCGAGAGACGAAGCAATCTATAGCGTCATTGCGAGGAACGAAGCAATCCAGGTGCAAGTCAGGTTTCTGGATTGCTTCGCAGGCTCGCAATGACGGGGGAGCAGGCTCGCAATGACGGGAGCAGGCTCGCAATGACGGGAGCAGGCTCGCAATGACGGGGGAGCAGGCTCGCAATGACGGGGAGACTTAAAAATAAAAAAACAGTTATTTTTGGCGGGATTTTGTTTTTTTTATATCTTTGTGCGCTTAAATATGCGCATTTTTCAATTTTAAAAGAGCTAAAAAACTGATTATAAGAATATTAATAGATATAAATTATAAAAAATGGCAACATTAGAAAAAATACGTAACAAAGCCGGACTGTTAGTCGGCGTTGTCGGGTTAGCTTTGTTTTCTTTTATTATCGGAGACCTGTTGAACTCAAGTTCTTCATTAAGGAACAGAAGCCAGAATCACGTTTTGGTGGTAAATGGTAATACNATCGATTATCAGGAATACATGCNCCGTGAAAACGAAATATCGGAAAGGTATAAGATTCAGTTAGGCACATCAAACCTCAATGAAACGTATATGACCCAGATTCGTCAGGCGGTTTATGAAGACATCGTAATGGAAAATACATTCGACCCGCGTTTGGAAGAATTAGGAATTACAGTCACCACACAGGAAATGACCGATATGGTTGAAGGTGAAAATATTTCGCCTGTCCTGTTTCAAAGCCGGATGTTTCAAAATTCTGAAACAGGGTTTTTCGACCGGTCTATCGTCAACCAGTTTTTAAATCAGTTAAAAAATATCGACAGGATGCCTCCCGAATATCAGGCCCAGTGGCTGGAAGGCAAGATGATGTGGATGTACATGGAGAAGGATATAAAACGTAACCGCCTGTATGAAAAATATTCGTCGTTGATTTCAAAAGCGGTGGCATCTAACTCGTTAGATGCAAAAGACGCCTTCGACAACTCGATCATCACCTCCGATATTGTGTATGCCATGCAAACTTTTTCCGCCATTGACGATACCCTTATCAACGTACCCGCCTCCGAAATTGAAAAACTGTACAACGAACGGAAGGAGATGTTCCGCCAACAGGAGACGCAAGTCATTGATTATATAGCAGTTGACATCGTTCCCAGCACGGAAGACTTTGAACAGGCGTCGAACGACATGAACGCCATACGGGCCGAACTCGAGACGACCGATAATGTAGCTGCGCTGACAAACGAAAAATCGGAACATAAGTATGTGAACGCATTCTCTTCTGTCGCCGGATTCAAGGATGATCAGGAAAAAATTGATTTTATTACCACCGCCACTGTCGGCGATATCGAAGGGCCTCTGTTCAAAGATAATCAATACCGCATCTTGCAGTTGATTGATAAAACGGAAAATTGCGATTCAGTGCAGATTTCGATACTGTCGCCTGCTGCACGNAGTATNGAATCCGAATCAAGAGCGTATGCCGACAGTATCCTGAACGTACTCAAAGGTGGNGCTGACTTTGCCGAAACAGTAGAACANCACTCCACCGACCAATTTAGGGAAAATGGCGGAGAAATAGGCTGGATGACGGAAGAAAACGCNCTTCAGATGATGAATGAAGAATTGAGNCGGACGGCCTTTTCACTAAAAACCGGCCAATACGCGGTGGTGAAATCAAATTACGGGCTGCATATCATTAAGATTACCGACCGTACAAAAATGGTTCCTAAATACAAAGTGGCTGACATCGTCTATACGGTAACCCCAAGCTCAACAACCCGCAGCCGGCTTTATAACGCACTCAACCAGTTTATCGCCCAAAATAACACCCCTGAGAAAATAGAAGCCTCCGCAAAAGAGCAGGGATACTTACTTACTTCCAATGTTCAGGTTCACAGTACAGATGTGATCGTAGGGTCTGTCTCGGGCGCCCGTCAAATAGTTCGCTGGGCGTTCAACGGCAAAAGAGGACAGATTTCCGATATTACCGAATGTGATAATACGTTTGTGGTAGCGGCGCATAAAGGGAGACTGCCGGAAGGTTATCAGTCGTTAGCTGCGGTAACGCCCCTGTTAAGGACGGAACTTGCTTTCAGAATGAAAGGAGAAGAACTTGCCGCCCATCTCAAGTCTAAAGAGTTGTCGTCCATCATGGACTACGCCGAAGAGATGAGCGCCATTCCCGATACAGTCAAATTTATCACCATGTCCACTTCTCGAATAGCCAATATNGGNGTNGAGCCTAAACTCAACGCACTCATCACATTCGCTCCGCTGAATACGGTCAGCGAGCCTGTTGCCGGTAATAACGGAGTCTATGTATTCGAGGTGACAAACCGTACAAACGACCAGCATTTGTACGTCGAAGAAAATCAAAAAAGAATGTTGGAACAAAGTAATTCGTATCGTGTGAGCGGACTTGTATTCCAATTTATGCAACAAAATGCGAAAATAACCGACAACCGTATTCGTTTCTTCTAAACGGAATGAAAGAATACTTATCAGGTATGACATTGAACGGATTGAGAGAAGTGGCGTCGAAGACGTCGCTTCCGGTTTATGCCGCCTCACAAATGGCCGGCTGGCTCTATCGTAAAAAAATCCGGACAATCGACGAAATGACGAATATAGCAGCAGCGAAACGCGAACAGCTAAAAATCCATTATGAGGTAGGCTGCCGTCCTCCGGTAAAAGCGACAACATCGGCGGACGGCGCTGTCAAATACCTCTTTGCGGTCAACGACGGCCTTCATTTCGTTGAATCCGTTTATATCCCTTCGCGCGAAAGAGCCACGCTGTGTGTCTCTTCACAAGCCGGATGTAAGATGAAATGCCTTTTTTGTATGACAGGCAAGCAAGGATTCGCCGCACAGCTTACCGCAAATGATATGTTGAACCAGATACAATCCATTCCCGAAAGCGGGGAATTGGACAATGTTGTTTTTATGGGTATGGGAGAGCCGTTGGATAACCTGGACGAATTATTGAAGACGCTTGAAATACTNACCTCGCCCTACGGATATGGATGGAGTCCCAAACGCATCACCGTCTCGACGGTCGGCATCCTCCCCGGCCTGAAACGNTTTTTAGATGAAAGCAGTTGCCACTTGGCTATCAGCCTTCATTCGCCGTTTCACGAAGAACGNCTTTCNCTGATGCCGGTTGAAAAAGCGTATCCCCTCAAAAAGATCATCGACCTGCTTCACGGATATAATTTTTCGGGGCANCGACGGGTATCNTTTGAGTACATCCTCTTTGANNGNCTCAACGATACGGAACGGCACGCAAAAGAACTGTCCCGTTTACTGAAAGGATTGGAATGTCGCGTGAACCTGATCCGGTATCATGCGCTGCCGGGCGTTAATCTGCGTAGCTGTAATGAACAAAAAACGGACTATTTCTGCAACATACTCAATAAGTTAGGTGTCCGGTCGACCATCCGCGTATCGCGCGGTGAAGACGTCTTTGCAGCATGCGGAATGTTGTCTGCCACAAAAAATAAAAAAATATAATGAACAATTACAAAAAAAGCGCTACATTTGTACGTTATTTTATTAATTACTAAAAACGCAATGTCTATGAAACCATTATTTTTTATAAGTTTACTAGTAATAGTATCAGGTTTGAGTTCATGCGATTCGCGCGGCGGTTCTTCCGCTTTGACACGCGCTACCGGTATCGCATACGAAGTGATTGTCGTTATGGACAAAGTATTATGGGACAGTGAGGCCGGCACGGCTGTCAGAGAAGAACTCACCGCTCCGATTCCCTATTTATTTCAGGCCGAATCATCTATGAAATATACCTATATCCGGCCCGATCAATTTGACGGTTTCTTGAAGTATGTCCGTAACATTCTGATTGTAAACATTCAAAAAGATGTTTTTACAAAAGCAGCCCTTCTCAAAGAAGACGATAAATGGGCGAGAGGTCAATTGGTGATGTATCTCAATGCGCCTGATGTTGAGTCGGTTGAAACCTACCTTTCTGAAAATCAAAATGTCATTACGAATTACTTTTCGAAAGAAGAAATGAGACGTACCGCCGAATTTCTGCGCAAGACTTACAGCTATACCGTCATGGAGATGGTAAAAGAGAAATATGGCATAACGCTCTATGCGCCTTCCGAAATCAAGTCTTTCAAGAAAGGGGATGATGGCCTCTGGTTTTCGAATGACGCAGTGTCCGGGCACATGAACCTGTTGGTTTATAGTTTCCCTTATGTGGATACGAATACCTTTACACTCGACTATCTCGTTGCAAAACGCGATTCATTTCTCAAGGAAATGATGCCCGGCGCTATCCCCGGTTCTTATATGTCGACCGAAAAGCGGGTAGTCGATTATTTCGCCTCTACCTTGAACGGCAAATATTGTGGCGTCTTACGCGGACTTTGGCGTATGGAAGGCGGCGATATGATGGGCGGCCCTTTTGTCAGCTATGCACGCGTGGACGAACCCAATCGACGGGTCATTGTAACCGAAGGTTTTGTTTATGAACCGCGTAAAGATAAAGGCGCGTATCTTCGCCGTTTAGAAGCGGCTTTGCAAACGACGCGCTTCCCCGATGAAATATAAAACTAACAATATCAATTTTACATGGAAGAAAAACAGATTAAAATCGGTATTACCCAAGGCGATCCGAATGGCATTGGTTATGAAGTAATTCTGAAAACATTTTCCGATACCCGCATGTTCGACCTTTGTGTACCGGTTGTGTACGGATCACTAAAGGCGGCATCCTTTTATAATGAGTTATTAACGGCGGCAGGACTGCCTCCCCCTGAGATTCAGGTAATCCACGATGCACAGAAGGCGGTCGGCGGCAAGCTGAACCTGCTTCGTTGCGTCGACGATAGTATCCCCGAACCCGGCAAACTGACGGAGGTAGGAGGCAAGGCGGCTTTTATGTCGCTCGAAGCTGCTGTCGCAGACCTGAAAAAAGGAGTTACACAGACATTACTGACAGCGCCAATCAATAAACACGCTATTCAAAGCAGTGATTTCATTTTCCCCGGTCATACCGAATATCTTGAGAAGCATTTCGGCGACCACCAGCATCCGTCCCTGATGATGCTGCTTAACGATAGCCTGCGCGTCGCTTTAGTCACCGGACATATGCCGCTGTCTGAAGTGCCGAAACGGATAACTACTTCTGTCATACTTGATAAACTATCTGTTTTCAATAAATCACTGCAGGAAGACTTCGATGTCATCCGTCCACGTATCGCCATCCTGGCGCTTAACCCGCATGCAAGCGATAATGGGCATCTCGGCAATGAAGAAGCCGAAATAATTATTCCGGCCATCGAGGAAGCGGATAAAAACGGCCTGTCGGTGTTCGGCCCTTATGCCGCCGACGGATTCTTTGGCGCACATTTGTACCGGCTGTTCGACGGCGTGCTGGCCATGTACCACGACCAGGGGTTGGCTCCATTCAAAACATTAGGCATGGACAACGGCGTCAACTTTACAGCCGGACTGTCGAAAGTACGCACTTCGCCCGCCCACGGGACGGCATTCGACATCGCAGGGAAAAACAAGGCCTCCGAAAATTCGTTCCGTCATGCGCTATACACATTGGTTGATGTCTACCGCAACCGGAAAAAGTTTCAAGCTGCCACTGTCAACCCGCTACGAAAACAATATGTCGACAAAAGCGGTGACAAGGAGAAATTAGACCTCACAACAGAAGAGTAGATAATGCTGAAAGATAAGGTTATAGTCTATACGTCGGGAACATTCGACATGTTTCATTACAATCATTTACGGATGATTAATTATGCACGCAGTCTGGGCGACATACTCATCGTAGGCGTGAGTACGGATGAACTCGTTTCTTCGTATAAGGAACGTCCGATAATCCCGTTCAACGAACGATTGCAGATCATCGAAGCGCTGAAAACGCCGGATATTGTCATTCCCCAACA
>JGI24702J35022_10001538_pt1 | contig 14306 bp, 10 predicted proteins | sample TergutTh196P4_FD_35022 | JGI IMG/M metagenome (IMG submission 35022)
AGAACACCTGCCATGACTTCAAGAAACCTGCCTGTTCCGGACGCGCATTTGTCGTTCATAGAAAAGCCGTCCAGTCTGCCGTCATCCGTCAGCTTCATAGCCTTGCAATCCTGCCCGCCTATATCGATCACCATCCGAACGCCCGGGTGGAGGAAGAGAGCGCCCCTTGCGTGGCAACTCAGTTCGCTGTGAGTCTTGTTTGCGTGCGTGAATGAATTGCGTCCGTATCCCGTCGCGGAAATGCATTTTATGTCGCCGACTGACAATCCCGCGCTGTCGAGCGCCGTTTGCATTACCTTTTCAGGCCAGGCCGTGCCTGTGCCGCCCCGGCTGATAGCCGACGCCGCGATTTCCGTGCCTGAACGCATAATGACGCACTTGGATGTTGACGAGCCGATATCAACTCCCATTGAGTATTCAGCAAGGTTCACGCCGCTCACAACCCGTTCACGACGAACTTGGGCTTTTCTCCTTTTGCAACAGCTTCAATGTTTTTCCTGACGCACTCATACGCGCGGAAAAAGTAGCCCGCCGTGATTCCGGCTACATGCGGCGAAAGGGCGACTTTGTGCCGCAGTCCCTCCGGTAAATCGCACAGTATGGGATTATCCGGCAAGAACGGTTCGGGATAAAGAGTATCAGCGCCCAGCCCGCCGAGCAGTCCTGATAAAAGCGCGTCTACGACTGCTTTGTTATCCATAAGCTCTCCGCGCGCCGTGTTTATCAGTATCGCGCCGCGTTTGAACAGCTTCAGGCTCTCGCTGTTTATCATGTTCGTCGTTTCCCCGGTGACCGGAACATGGAGCGTTATTATGTCACAACAGGCGTAAAGCTCTTCCAGAGGCATGAACGTAAGACCCTCCAAACCTTGGTCGCCAAGGCTTTCATAATAATTTATTTTACAGTCAAAGGGTTTCAACAGCGCGGAGAACTGCCTTCCTATCGCGCCAAATCCAACGATACCGACGGTCATCGCGCCGAGTTCCGGCAAGGCTTCTTTGAAACACGCCATTTTTGCTTCCATCTGCCTGTCGGCATAAATCAAACCCTCGTTCCATTTATATTTCTTTATTAAAGCCAATATGAGCAAGATAGTGTGTTCTGCGACTGACCGGGCGTTTGTCCCGGCGCAATTGCAGACATAGACGCCGGCTTTACGCGCCGTATCAACGTCAATTGCGTTGAATCCGACGCCCTGCGAGTGTATGAGCTTCAGCCCGGGCATTTTTTCTATGATATCCGGGCCGATTTTCATGACTGCGTCGACGACAAGCACGTCGGCGCCAGTTGCTATTACAGTTTCTACGTCCGGTTCGCCGTTGCCGAGGTGTACCAGATCCCATCCGGTATCATTCCATCTGGAATAGTTCTCATAGTTGTCGCGGTTTATCATTAGGGCTACTTTCATCTGCTACCTCCACAAATTATTATATATCTTTTAGACAAACGGGGTAAATAAAAACAAAAAAATCGTTCCATCGTCTCCTAATCCCTAATCCCTAACCCCTTGCACTCCGCAGAGTGCATTAGTTCATCCCGCAGTAATGAGAGGGATAAACAGTATTGAATCCCCCGGGTGCAGGATGGTGTCCATGCCGTCAAGATTGTGTAGCGAAGAACCGTTTATTATCGGCTTTGCCGTCTCGCGCACGGAGTGGTTCTGCGAATCATATATCTCATCTGCGAGCGTAGGCCCAAAATGGGAATCCAAGCCGCGAAGCAGATCTCCAAACGTCGACCCATCATCGAGCTCTATTGTGACAGTCTTTTTCCCGAGGCTCAGCTCCGGAGTCGTTTTAAGACTCAACATGAATCTAATGCTTACTGTCATCAGAGGAAATCTCCCTATAAAATAATTATCTTTTATAGTATATCGCGGGAAATATGGAAATGCAAATGTCAAATTCGTCTCCAGAAAAATTGACAAAACCGCATATAGCCAATATAATTTTCAGAAGCCGGCACGCCCGGCATTCTGAGGCAGAAGAACGGAGGTTTATATGGGTGTTTTAAAGGCAGATTTTCTCAAAGAGAAAGAAATCCGCATGGCTAAGATTGATAAAATGATGGTGTCGCGTGGTCTTGACGCGGTGCTTTTCACATCCCCGGCGCAACAAGCGTATCAGGCTCATGTCAAATATGCAGCAGGAGTCCCACTGACGACTCGGCGAGCGTTTTTTTTCAAGGAGATTGGGAAAGAGCCGGCATTTTTCCTTCCGATGGCGGGAGACAGAAAAACTTATCCAAATAAGAGCTGGATTGAAACAGAAAACCTCTATCTGGGAAATATGCTGCCCACAGTCGTCGGTTTCGTTGGGAAGCTTGCCAAAGACAAACCGCGAATTGGTTGGGCGACCCCCGGAGAAATCCCGTACGAGATATACGCCGCGCTTACTGGCACGAAAGCGGAGTTTGTTGACATTACAGACGATTATACCATTTTAAGGTCGAACAAGTCCGGATTTGAAATCAAACTGACAAAACAGACTTCTGACCTTGCTGTGGAGTCTTTCGAGGATCTGATACGGCGGATAAAACCCGGGATGACAGAGTGGCAGCTTATCGGCGGCGCGATGGGTTTTCTCTCGGAAAGAGGTGCGGAAGAGCTGCTTGTCCTCGGGCAGTCCAAAAAGCCGTTCGCTACAATACACAGACCGACCGATATACAGCTCAGCCCGACGGACATTTTTGTTTTCTCAGTGGAGATTGCGGGGCCGGGAGGCTATTGGACGCAACTGATACGCCCTGTTTTTATGGACAGGTTCTCGCATCCTGATGCATACGAGATTTGGCAAGTAGCTCTCGAGGCGGAGGCAGCGGCGGCGGATGCCGCACGTCCCGGAAACAGGGTCTGCGATGTCCATAATGCCGTTGATTCAGTAATAAAAAGGCATGGCATGAACATGAATTACTGGGCGGGGCACGGTATGGGTTCCGACCTTGGTGACGGAGTGGACATAGCGCCGGAAAACACCATGGAGATAGTTCCGAACATGGTGCTTACGCTCCAGCCATCCGTGGAAAGCAAGACGAACAGCCTGCTCTACGGAAATACGTTTCTAACTGCGGAGAATGGGGACGCCGTAAATCTGACCGGAAAATATATGGAGTCCCCGTACTATGAAGATTTGTTTAGTGAAGTTAGCTGACGCTCTCCATTGCCGCATTTGCTATATTTCCGTTGCTTTGTAGATTTTGCAAAGCAGCGCCCTCAAAGGCCACCCGCCCGTGACAGGGTCAAACTGATCGGGATTGTCCGCCTGCGTCAATACATTACAGTTTGATTCCCAGAGACCTCCAAGCCAAGGTTCCCTGTGCGGCAGCTCAGGATACCACCAGTGGCTCTGGACGTTGATGACGCGCGGGTCGATTTCATCAGCGACTCGGGCTCGCTGCCTGATGACTCCCTTTGGCGTTTCGACAAAAACCCAATCGCCGTCTTTAATTCCGTGTTTTTCTGCCGTTTCGGGGTGGATATCCATAATCGGCCACGGATACTGTTCGCGGGTGCCAACTCCGGGCTGCCTGTTTTCAGAATGGAACATTGGTCTGAAATTGCCGCCCGTAATGAGGATGTATGGGTATTCAACCGCGAGTTCCGGCGTCGAATACGGGCTAATCAGCGGCTCTTCGAAATATGGAAGCGGGTCATAGCCTAGCTTATCAAGAATATTGGAATAAAGTTCGACTTTCCCGGAAACAGTCGCAAATCCGGTCGGTTTCCCGGTGCGCGGATTGATTTTGTCATATGTCCAACACTCGTCGCTTTTGATTCTATGCACCTTTGTCGCTGCGTCCTTGAATGACAGGTTTATTGGCGCGAGACGATAGTCCGCAAGGTCTTCCTCGCTGTTCCAGGGGAAATGCTCGCCAAAACCGAGCCGCTCAGCCAGCCCTTTCCACAAAAGATACTCTTCCCGGCGTTCCCCAACAGGGTCGGCGGCTTGCTCCGCGACCAGCATCGAGGGCGAGAAATCTTCGTGCGTCTCGCATATAGGTTTCTCAAGTTTGCTGGCAGCGGGAAGTACATAGTCCGCGAGCATCGCTGTCGGCGTCATGACAAGCTCGCTGACTACTGAAAGCTCAAGATTCGGGCTTTTCAGCGCTTTGTATACGAGCTTTGTATCTCCGGCGTTCAACAGCGGATTGCTTGCCCATGTTATGTTCGCCGTGACAGGATACGGATCCCTCTCGAGGATCGCTTTCCAAATAAGTGGCTGAACAGAAAGGAAGTTGTGAGCGCTTTGCGGGAACGGTATCCCATATGTCCGTTCATAAATCGGCGCCATTAACTCGTAGCCCGGCCACGTCATGAGCCTGAAGCGATCCATGCCTATTTGCTTCTTGCGCTGCTCTACCGGCAATGCATCATCCATCTGCAGCATGGAATCGCGTATCGCATATTTCCCATCTATAATCGGCCCCGGGCCTTCAACCGTTTCCCCGCCTCCGACCTTCAGATTCCCTGTCAGCGCACGGAGGCACACTCGCGCCTGCTCCACGCGGACGGCATTGCGCCCCAGCATGTCGGTTGATGACGCGACCTTTATTACCGCAGGGAACGTCGTTGCGTACATCCGTGCTGATTCAATGATCTGCTCTTTCGGTATCCATGTGATTTCACTGACTTTTTCCGGCGGATACTCTGCCGCGCGCGCTTTCAATTCCTCAAATCCATATGTCCAGTTTTCAACAAAATCCTTATCATAAAGATTTTCCTTTATGATAATGTTGATCCAGCCGAGCAATAATGCCGCGTCCGTGCCCGGCCTAATGCGAAGCCACATGTCCACATCGTCGCCGACCGGAGTTTTCCGGGGATCGATGAGGATGAGTTTGATCTTGCCCTCGTCATGCTGTTTTTTCATGCGTTTCCACACCAATGGCGATGTATCTGCGATAGCATATCCATTGATAACAACGCATTTGGGTTCCGGCACTTGCGCCCCGAACCCGCCGGTACCGAGAAGCGCCAGTGTCAATGCCATGGAGTTGCAGCGACAAATCGTCCCCGCGCAGCCAATATTGGACGGGTTTCCAAAAAGGTTTAGAAACCTTGTCCGAATTCCATATATATCGCTTCGGTATGTGCCTTCAGTTATGGCGAGCGTTTCAGGGCCGTATTTGCTTTTCAGTTCCTGAAGTTTAGAAGCTATTTCGTCAAGCGCCTGATCCCAGGAGATTTCTTCCCATTTGCCTTCGCCGCGATCGCCGACGCGTTTGAGCGGCTTTTTCAATTGAATGTCGCTGTACAGCCATTTGACATGATGTGGCATCCGGTCGTGGCATCCCTTGTTCGGGGAGGGAAAGTCCGGATTCGGGGAAAGCTTGACAAGCTTTCCATTCTCGCGCTCAGCGAGGAGACCGCAATTCATTTTGCACCCGGGCGACGCCCAGCATACAATTTGTCTAATGTCTTTTTCCGTTTCTTTCATTATCTTATCCACCTCTGCAAATATTTTATATAGGGTGTCAGGTTCGACTCACATTAGTATAGCAGAGGGCGTTAATTAAGTCCATAAACATTGACAAACATGGTGGCAAACAATATAATTCAATACACTTCACACCCGGTGAGCAGTAGTATTATTCAATACGGTCGGACTGCCCGGCGTTATGCGTTTTTTGGCTTGAATATACATTACTAACAGGGGGACAAATGACATGACATTGACAAAAGCCCAGCTTGATTCCGAGCGCGAGAGGCGAGTGGGAATATTTGAGAAAATCATGACCGACAATAGCCTTGATGCGCTGCTGTTGACATCGACTTCACAACAGGCATACCAATTGGCGGTCAAGTTCGCGTCCGGCTACCAGATTTCCACTAGGCGCGACATTGTTTTCATGAAACGCGGATGCATTCCAAATTTAGTCGTGCCGACAGTAGGGCAGCAGTTCCACGCAAAGAGAATATCCTGGTTGCCAGATGAGAATATTTTTTCCGGCAATCTGATAAACCACGCTGTCGAAATGATTGCCGGCATCGGCAAAGCCAACCCGAAGATAGGGACTTATGAACTCAATGAGATGCCCCTGGGCATGTATAAGAGACTTTGTTCCGCCGGCGTCGAGTTTGTTGATATTACAAGGGAGCTTACCGAAGCCCGTCTCAGCAAATCGGAAATCGAAGTAACTCTAATACGCGAGGCTTCGCGAATCGCGGTTGAATCGTTTGAACATGTTGTCAGGATAATCAAGCCCGGGATGACCGAGATGGAATTGATCGGCGCTGCTGAAGGCTTCCTGCGTAAAAACGGCGCGGAGGACTCTCTTGTTTTAACCCGTTCCCAAAAGCCCCATACTTTTATTGCACGCGCACAGCCAGTAGCGGTAAAGAAGGATGGAATTTTCGTATATTCAGCTGAGGTGGCGGGACCGTATGGCTATTGGACGCAGTTGGTTAGGCCAATATTTATGAGCCGCGATACACAGCCTGAGGCATATGCCGTACTGCAGGCGATACTAGAAGCCGAGGCGGCGGGCGTGAAGAAGTTTACTCCCGGAAATAAGATTAAACATGTGGATATTGCTATAAATGAAGTCGTCGCTGAGCATAAGTATTCGACCGGTGTATGGAGCGGACACGGCATGGGCCCGGATCTCGGCGACGGCGTGGATATCGGCTCCGAAAACGACATGGACATAGTCCCGAATATGGTCCTGACACTGCATCCGAGTGTGGTAGGTGAAAACGACGGGCTTCTCTACGGCAACACCTGGCTGTCTTCTTCCGGGGAAGCTGAGTGTCTGACCGGGGAATATGCAGGGAAGTGTTTTATTGATGAACTGAAGGATCTGGTCAAGTAATAAACGTCAGCCTAATAAGGCTTCCGCAGATATCCAGGCCGCAATGTCGTCGAATACTTCGGCGGGGATTCTTGACTGAACATTATACTCCGCCAGCGCTTCCATAAGATCTGTTGCCACGGATGGCATGAACATATGGCTGAGACCGTCGTACAGCTTTGTCTCGACATACGGTTCGCCTCCCACTTCATTGACATAGATAGCAAAGTCGCGGTCAGCGTAGACCTGAAGGTCATTGGACCCTTGAAGAATAAGGGTCGGGGCTTTCAACTTTTTGATTGTCTCAATAGCGCTATAATGCTCGAGGATATACATGTAGTAGGCGGGGAAGTCGTAGACCGTTGCATCAGCGTCAAGAGCCTCCGCCTCCGACATTAATTCAAGTGCCTTGCGCTCCGCAACCCAGCCTTCCTGAGCCTGGCGTATTAGCTCGACAGACTCGACCATGCCGTTAGCTTCATAATACTCTATGGCTAATTCCTGTTGGTCGTCAAGCACATCCATGAGGCTCCTGGGCGTGCCGGCAAAGAGGATCATTCCTGCGGCGTCGGCGCCTTCGTCAAGAAACAGCGGAGCTAGCATCCCTCCCTGGCTGTGGCCCAGTAAATACACTCTATCGGGATCGACGCCCGGCTGCTTCTTTGCTAATTCAACGGCGGCTATGACGTCGCGCACGTACTCGTCGTATACGCTGTAGCCTCTCTCAGATGTGATTTCCGGGTAGACATAGTTCCTTTTTGAATAACGGAGCGTGGCTATGCCTTGTTCTGCCAGACCTTGGGCAATCTGTCCAAAAACGCGGTTTGCCCCCGCGATCTCGTCGTAATCCGTCGCGCCTGAACCCTGTACAAGCACAATAGCCGGAACGAGTTTTGACGTGTCATCCGGCAAAACTGCCCTGCCTTCCAAGGGGAATCCTTCGCCGGCATCAACAATGACGGATATCTCAGTAAATCCGGATGGCATCAGGATTGGCTCTTCTGCCATTGTATGAGGCAGAAGAGCCAATCCTTCAATAAGCCCGCTATCACCCACCGTGACAATGAGGTCAAACACCCCGTTTTCTGATGCGAGTACAATGCCGAACATCCAATATCCGCCCTGTTGGGCCGGTCCTGTGAGAGTGGTGACTTCAACAACCTTGCCGGTATAGCTGAGTACACCCCGGATGCCGCCCATCTGTGTTATGTCGTTGATAAGCAATTCGGACAGGAACGACTCAGCGGCGTCGGCATCCCCTGCCGTGAACGATAAAAGAAAACGGGCAACAGTTAAACCGGCGCTTAACTCCCCATTTTCTTTTTCATACAGGTCGATGCGGTAAAGCGCATAAGCGACCTCGGCGCGAGTGGCTGCTTGCTTGGGGTAAAAGTATTTGCCGCCATCAGGGTCATCAACGGCTGTCATAATTCCGGCGTAGTACATCTCCGTGACGCCCGGAATTGCCCAGGAACTGATCATGTCCCTGTCAAGGAATGGTAGTGTGAATAACGCAAAAGAGGTATCGAGTCCATTGGAAGTATCGCCGCCGACCAAATAACGGGACAAAAGTGTGGCCAGTTCTTCGCGCGTAATGGGTTTTTCCGGCGAGAATGTCGTTTTTGACGTGCCGTTTACATAATCCTTTTCCCTTGCCCATGCGACATAAGGCGCATAATAGGCTGTCAGTATGACGTCGGCAAAACCGGAGTCAGTATAACCTGACACGTCTTCGTCTGTGAGGCGGCCCAGTGCGGTCACGAACATACCGCGCGTCATCGCGTCTGCCGGAGAAAATAGTGTTTCTGATGTGCCCTGGAATACGTCTTTCGTATTCATATATGATACAGCGTCGTAATACCAATCGGTTTCCTGCACGTCTGCAAACGGGTTTTCCCACTCATTCGCCGCCGCTGCGAAAGCGGAAGGTAGCAGCGTAAGGAACATAGCAAGGCACAGAATCAGCGCCGGGACGCGGGACTGTCTATTTCTTTTTATCATTTTTTTATCCATCCTTTTTGTTTTATTGCCCGGCAATCGCTTATCCACCCATAGCGACAGGGACAAAAATGATAGCGTCTCCTTGGTGCAATAACGTATTCGTACCTTCAAAGTTGTGTGCCAGAGTTCCGTTTATAATAGCTAAGACTGTGTTTTGCAGCGCCTGCTTCCGGGGGTCATAGATTTCTTCCGCTAGCGCAGGTCCGAATGATGAGTCAAGGTTTTTGAGGAGTTCACCAAATGTCGATCCTTCTTCCAGTTCCACGGCTACAACCTTTTTCCCGGCGCTTAGTTCCGCCGACGACTCAAGGTGCAATAAAAACTTAATACTTACAGTCACCAGCAGAGCCTCCCTTTACGTTGAACCACCCCGGCGCTCCGCGCCACCCCAGAGGGGAATTATTGGTGTTCCTATTTTTCATTGGATATTTGACGCTACCCATCGAGCAAGTTAAAATGCGGTGTCAATGTCCAGTAATCCAAGTTCCTCCAGTTTTTTTCTGCTTGGCATGGTCGTTACCGTATCCCAGTCCATCGCCTGCAGAAATTCTTTGCCGATTCGTTCTTCGTCAATCGTAACCCCCTTTAGCGGCCCGTCTTCATGGGGCGGCCTCCCGGCGACCCTGTCAGGAAAGTTTTGCTGCAGAATGCTCACGCCCTCGCGCAAGCCAAACAGATGGCGTATATTGGCGATCCGCTCTCCGGCAAGGAAATACTCATCATAGGTCATATCCCAGCCTGTAACAGAATTAATGAAATTCATAAACGTAGTTGCATCCGGCAAATTCCAAACAACGAGTTTGCAGGTCCCCAAGCTCTGTACCACATGCATAAAATTATTTGCATACATATAGCCCGGCTGCATGTTATACTGCGTCGTTCTATCATACGGAGGCCCCGGGGTGCCGGGGAGAGTTTTTCCCGGTCCTTGGGGATGGCGGGCGGGAGTAGCGTCCATCTTGTAGGCGAGAGCCCACTGCAATCCGTATTTTGGATTATGGGCAGCAAATTCCTGTCCTCTCATATGCATGGCATATTCCTCGGATCCTTTGCCAATCTTCTCTGATGCGACTCTGACTCCATCGGCAAGGATATCACCGATACCTTCCCGGTAAGCGATTTTTTCCGTCAAAGCCACGATTGATTTATGGTTTCCCCAGGTCAACTCCAGACCATTCGTATCTTCTTTGGTTATTAGCCCATTCTCATAGCACTCAATTGCAAAAGCCACAGTTCCGCCGGCGGAAATAGCATCGAGCCCTTTGCGGTTGCAGATGTCATTTGCCATGATAATGGAATCGAGGTCATCGTTAAGACTTATACTTCCAAACATACCCAGTGTTTCATATTCCGGCTTTTTTGCCCCTTCCGGGTATTTGTATTCCCCCGTCCCTTCCTTCATGAGCCCTCCGCAGGCTATGGGGCACCTGTAGCATCCGTATTTGCGCTTCTGTTTTGTAATTATGACTTCAGCGCCGATTTTTTCCGGGTTAGGAAAGTCGCGCACCATATTGCTGCCCCAGTTTTTGACAGGGGAATCCCCTGCCGTGCACAGGGGGACAAAGATGCTCGAGGTGCCGAACTCATTTAATGGTTTATACGCCGGGTCCAGCTTTGTGTTTTTTCTGAGGTCTATAGTCCCTTGCTCGTCGGCTATGGGAACAGGCAGTTTGCCTCTAACCGCCAGCGCTTTGAGCTTTTTGGAGCCCATAACGGCGCCCAGGCCTGAGCGGGCTGCTATGCGCCCATGATCGTTCACTATGCCGGATATCAGGGAGAGCTTTTCTCCCGGAGGTCCGATAGCGGCAACGGCAACGTCCTTTCCAAGTTCTGCTTTGAGAGTGTCGTCCGTCTCAAAGCAGTCGCATTTGCCCCATAGGTGGCCTGCGTCCCTGAGTTCAGGTCTGCCTTCGTCTATGAAGAGGTAGACGGGTTTTGCTGAAATGCCGGTAAAAAATACCGCATCAAAACCGGTAAACCTCAGGTTCGGGCCGAAAACGCCCCCCGAATTTGCATCGCCCCATCCCCCTGTCAGCGGCGACTTGCCAACTACTGTGTATCGGGAGCCGCCCAGCGCCGGTGTTCCTGACAGAGGCCCTGTAATAAACCCCAGGATATTTTCCGGACCCAGAGGGTCGACGTGGGGTTTCATTCTCTCATAGAGTATCCGGGCGCCAAGGCCGTAGCCTCCGATAAAATCGCGCGCCAGCCTCTCGTCAAGTTGCTCTTCCCTAAATGTGCCCTGCTCAAGATCGACCCAGAGCATTTTTCCCATAAAGCCGTTTGCCATAACGTAACCTCCAAAACTATTAAATATTCCTTGCTATCGAAAACGCCATGCCGGTAGCGTTCATAATGTTCTTCTGGGCGATGCAGTCGCCGACCATGTAATATTCGGGCGTACAGAGGCACAGCCCCTCGGCAGCCTCCCACAGCGGGCGCTGGCCGGTCGCATAAATAACGGTGTCGGCGCTGAAACTCTTTTCGCCGTCCGGACCTTTGCAGTTGACGCCGTCCGGAGTTATTTCCACCGCCGCAGTGTTGAAGTACATTTCAATGCCCAGCCTTTTGATTTCGAGCTCAAGCGCCCAGACGTGCATGTGGTTGCCTCCGTTTGCTATCGAGTCGAGCATTTCAACGACCGTGACCTTGCGCCCCAGCGACGACAGGTATATCGCAAGTTCCACGCCGACAAGCCCGGCGCCGAGGATGACGACGGTGTCCCCGGTTTTTTCGGGATTCTCATAGGCTTCCTCTGCCGAGAGTACATTGCCGCCGTCTATGCCGGGTATGGGCAGTTTTACAGGGCGGGCGCCAAGCGCGGCTATCAGGACATCCGCGCCCGAGGCAGCCGCGTATTCGGGTGTTACCTCTGTGTTTAGCCTCACGTCAACGCCGGCATCCACGACTTTTTTTGCCTGGCGTTCAAGATATGCGGACAGCTTTTTCTTGAACGGCACGTTTTCCTCGCAGAGCAGCGCCCCGCCAAGTTTGTCCGTCTTTTCGCAGAGAATTACGTCATGTCCGCGTTCCGCGCATGTCAGCGCGGCCTGCATCCCGGCGACTCCGCCGCCCGCTATCAGCACTTTTTTCTTCACGGCAGGCGGTATCGCGTATTTCATCTCCGCCTCGAAACCGGTCTCCGGATTGATAGCGCAGCGGAACTGTCCGGTGTTGTGAAGGTTTGAGAAGCAGTTCAGGCAGCGCATGCAGGTGTTGATCCCGGAAGCCCTGCCGGAGCGGATCTTTCGCGGGATGTCCGGATCTGCGATCAGGCCCCGGGCGACTTCAACGACGTCCGCTTTGCCGGAGGCTATTATGTCTTCCATCAAATCGGGGTCGCTCAGGGCGCCTACTGTCGCCACATGGCATTTTACGTGTTTCTTTATCTCCGCCGCATACTGCACGTTGCAGCCGTCCGGTAGGAACATGCTAGGATGCGTAACCGTGAACACTTCATTGACCTCGTGGCTTCCCGCAGAGACGTGGAGGAGGTTCACATGCTCCTCAACCTGCTTTGAGAACCTGATGCCCTCCTCGATGCCGTATCCCCCGTCGTAACACTCGCTACCGCTGATGCGCAACTCGATCGGGAATCCGGGGCCTACGGCTTTTCTGACGGCCTTCAGGATTTCGACCGCGAGGCGTGAGCGGTTTTCGATGTCCGGGCCGCCCCACTTGTCCTTTCTGGTATTGAGTTTTTTCGAGAGGAACTGCGAGATCAGCCAGCCGTGGCCGCCATGTACCATCACCATACCGAAGCCGCACGACTTGACAAATGCCGCCGCTTTGGCGTATTTGTCTATCGTATGCCAGATGATTTCTTCTGGCATTTCATGGATGGGATGGCCGTCGATCTCATCTTCGACCGGACCGTATGTCGGGCCGGGCGCATCCTCGCCCCTGTTTGCACTCGTGCCGGTGTGCATGAGCTGAATCGTGCTCACAGCGCCTTGCCTCTTTATCGCGTCCGCGACCATGTAGAGCATGTCCCTCGAGTGCGGGTCGTCTAGCCGGACCGAGCGGGGTCCCATGGATCCAAGGGTGCTGTCGACCATGCACATTCCGACCGCGACGCTCGCCGCCCCCCCTTTTGCCTTTCGTTCGTAGTAGCAAATCGCTTCCGGCGGCAAAATGCCGAACCGATCTTGTGCCATGTAGCCTGTCGGCGACGCGAAGATGCGGTTTCGGAATATCGTGTTGCCGATTATTATGGGTTTAAACAGATTGGGATACCTGAAGCCATCCATGGTTTTCACCTTTCACGCGTTATTATTGCCCGCGTCCCTTTCTTGAATACATAAATTTTAGCTTTATAGGCGTTTACTGTCAAGCAAGTTTATTGTTTTGAAGTTCCGGCAAAGTATGATATACTCAACGCTATGAAAAAAGTACAGATTTACACAGATGGCGCTTGCAGCGGGAATCCCGGGCCCGGGGGCTGGGGGGCGATACTCATATACGGCACTGTAAAAAAGGAGCTTTCCGGCGGCGAGGCGAATACGACGAACAACCGCATGGAGCTCATTTCGGTGATAACGGCGCTGGAGGCTCTGCGAGAGCCTTGTGAGGTCGAACTCTACACGGATTCGCAATATGTCGCTAACGCCGTCAGTTTAGGTTGGCTTGATTCCTGGGAAAAGAGAGGGTGGAGACGAAAAGGCGGCGATGTTAAAAATCCCGACCTTTGGAAAAAGCTCGTCCCGTTGCTGGAAAATCACAGGGTATCTTTTATCTGGATAAAGGGGCACTCAGAGAACGAATACAACGAACGCTGCGACGAGCTGGCGGTGGCTGAGCGAAAGAAATTTGCGACCAGCTGACCCATGAACCCTCGCACTCTCGTCTCCTGATCTCTGACCCCTGACCCCTGCCCCCTTGCGGTCGTCAGACCGCGTTATGTTTCGACTGTAAGCTGGTCTTTCAGGATAACGTCGTGCGCGCCTCCTTCAACGATGGAGGTTGCGGAGACGAGGGTGAGCTTAGCTTTTTCCTGAAGCTCTGAAATCGACAGGGCGCCGCAGTTGCACATCGCAGAGCGAATCTTCCCGAGAGTTATGCTCACATTGTCTTTCAGACTCCCGGCATATGGGACATAGGAGTCAACGCCTTCCTCAAAAGACAATGCCTGAGCTCCGCCGAGATTGTAGCGCTGCCAGTTGCGCGCGCGAGACGAGCCTTCGCCCCAATACTCTTTCATATAGTTACCGCCTATAATGACCCGATTGGTGGGGCTCTCGTCAAACCTTGCGAAATATCTCCCGAGCATCAGGAAATCCGCGCCCATCGCGAGGGCGAGCGTACAGTGGTAGTCAAGGACGATGCCGCCGTCAGAGCAAAGCGGGATATATACCCCGGTGCGCTCGAAATACTCATTTCTTGCGCTGCAGACATCGATAAGCGCCGTAGCCTGCCCGCGCCCAATGCCTTTTTGTTCGCGCGTGATGCAAATAGAACCGCCTCCTATGCCGACTTTGATAAAATCAGCGCCGCAGTCGGCGAGAAAACGGAAGCCG
>JGI24702J35022_10001539_pt1 | contig 14306 bp, 14 predicted proteins | sample TergutTh196P4_FD_35022 | JGI IMG/M metagenome (IMG submission 35022)
TTAATTATCTTAAATATTTTTTAATAATTGCAAAACTATTTTTTAAACATTAATAAAATGCTTAATGTATATATTAATAGAAAAAAAATCTTTTTTTATTAAAAATTACACTACCTTTGTGGAATTAAAAATTAATTACATGCTTACTCATGGAACGGGAATTACTTTTTATTTAGATGTTTGAATGAAAATTAAACTGTTAAATAGTAAACATTTTGGGTATTTCTTAAAACTTTTGCTTTTATTATCCGTGTCGCCATTTATTAGCGTAAAAGGGGAAAATATTAAAAGCGGGTTGCATTTCTATTCTTATACCGTTGATAAAGATAAACGAACCGGTCTGAATTTAACTCCGGATAAACCCCTTACGTTATTACATGAATTTACCTTAACGTTTGATTTTAAAATCAGAGCCGGTGAAAGTAATTACGGTTCTTTTTTCCGGATTATCGGTAACGATAGCATTAATATTGATTTGATATCCAATTTTTATTATGATCAATTATTTTTAGTTGTCGGACAACAGACCGTAATCCAGTTCTCTATTAATGAAATACCTGATTTTAGCTACGATACATGGATGAATATCGAATTAATGGCGAATTTACAGGAGAATCAATTGCATTTATCAATCAATGGGTATAGTAAATCCGGCATTTACCCCCTTCGTTCCTTAAAGAAGTTTCGTGTTTTTTTTGGCAGACATCAGTATAAAGATTTTATTACGACCGATGTTCCCCCCTTCAATTTAAAAAACATTCGCATCTTCGATGATAAAAAGCAGATGATACGAAACTGGCAGATGACCCGGCATGGTCAATCCTTTGTTTTAGACGAATGTTCGCATGCAAAAGCGACTGTAATAAATGCCCTTTGGGAAATTGATAATCATGCTTATTGGAAGCAATTAACAACATTTACACTGGCATCTCCTTTTCGATATCCTCAAATAACTTTCGATAGTAAGAGAAAAAAAATATGGATTGCAAAGAACGACAGGGTGTATATGTATGATATTACTTCCGGTTTAACCGAAGAAATCAAATCAGATTACGGCTTTCCGTCTGTTATCGGTAATAATCAAATACTTTATGATCCGGTTCGCGATCAATTATTATCTTACGAGTTTGAAAAAAATCGCCTGAATCGCTTTGATTTTCAATTGCAACAATGGAGTAGTAACGAAAATACGAATACCGGACCAATGTTTGCTCATCACTCCAAATATTATGATGCAACCAATCGAATAATATATACTATGGGCGGTTACGGATTTCATCAATATTCCGCTTTTTTGCAAAAATATTCAGAAGAGAAACAACAATGGGAGCACACCGATTTATTTGACTATATTCCTCCCCGTTATTTAGCAAGTATGGGAAAATGGAACGATTCGTTGCTTTTATATTTCGGAGGATTCGGAAATATATCGGGAAAACAATACGAGTTGCCTCATAATTTTTATGATTTGTATTCTATTAATATGAGAACAGCCGAGGTGCAAAAATTATGGAAAATAGAAAGCGTAGCGAAAGATTTCACAAATAGTAATTCATTAGTTTTCAATGAAAAGAATCAAACTTTTTATACTCTATCTTATTCTAATTTCGATTATCAAACGCAAATATATTTGCATGAATACATGTTGAATGCGCCTGAATTTCGAATATTGGGCGATTCAATTCCTTTTTGGTTCACTGACAACGGTTCGTATTGCGATCTTTTTAAACCGGATGATGAGTCGGAATTATATGCGATTGCTTCGTATAGTAATGAAAAAACAAATGAAAATATAATAGCCATTTATTCTATTGCTTATCCCCCTTTAAGCGTTTCAGAGACCTTACAAATACAAAAAAACTCATCCAAATCGAATCTATTTTTGATTGCAGGGATTGTAAGCGGCATGCTTGTTTTTGCTTGGGGGCTTCTCTATGGAATCAAACAAATCAAAAGGAAAAAGAATGGCAACTCTATTTCGCAAACGCTAACTTTTGATACGAAGCAAACCAATGATCTCAATCCGGTGCAGGAAATTCAGAATTCCATTTATCCATCCATTCAGCTATTAGATAATTTTCAGATGATGGATAATCAGAATATGGATATTTCGAATAAATATTCTCCTACTACCAAATTAGTTTTCTTTCTTCTGTATTTTCGAACACTTAGTAAAAATAAAGGAATTACATCGAAAGAACTACAAAGAATTTTATGGCCCGATAAAAATTACTCAAGAGCGGCGAAAAATCAGAATGTCTATATTTATAAATTGCGACTTCTATTGATGGATGTTGGAAATATGCAAATCATTTGTGAAAATAATTTCTGGATGATTGATTCATTGGTCTATAGCGACTATGAGCAAGTAATGAATACCGTTTCAATTATCCAAACTAATAATGAATGGGATAAAGAAATGCTTAGGCAAATGTTGCAAATAGCAAAAAAAGGAAAATTATTGCCTTTATTTGAAAACGAGTGGTTAGATAAATACCAAACGGAATATTCAAATATCCTCATCGAATGTTTATCTAAAGTTGTTGCCTTGCCGGCGATAAATAACGATTGGTCTTTACTGTTAGATATTGCAGATGTTATTTTAATTCAAGATAGCTTGGAAGAATCCGGAATAAAACTGAAATGTAAAGCCCTTCTTAATCTTGGTAGGAAAAGACAAGCCTATCAATGTTATCGAAAATATGTGGAAGAACATATTCAATTTGTGGCTGCTTCGCCGGAATTAACATTTGAAAAAATTCTTTCGGAATAAAACGTATTTAAAATTTATTTACTTTTGCATATAAAACTTCAATAATAGAAATATGAAGAAAAATTGTTTTGTTTCTGTAGCCGATTTATCGAAAGAAACCATTATTCATTTAATGAAAAAAACGGAGTATTTTGAAAAAAATCCGAATCAAAAGTTATTAGACGGAAAAATTTGTGCAACGCTTTTTTTCGAACCTTCCACACGGACCCGCCTGAGTTTTGAAACCGCAGTAAACCGTTTGGGAGGGAAAGTTATTGGTTTTAGCGATGCCGCTACCACCAGTTCCTCCAAAGGAGAAACACTGAAAGATACAATTAAAATGGTCGGCAACTACGCCGATTTGATTATTATGCGCCATTATTTGGATGGAGCCGCACGCTACGCTTCGGAAGTGACGGATATCCCGATTATTAATGCAGGCGACGGAGCGAATCAGCATCCTTCACAAACCATGTTGGATATATATTCCATCTATAAAACGCAAGGAAAGTTGGAAAATTTAACAATTACCATGGTTGGCGATTTAAAATACGGCCGCACTGTTCATTCGCTGATTGAGGGCATGTCGCATTTTGATCCGAAGTTTTATTTTATTGCACCCGAAGAGTTGAAATTACCCGAAATTTACAAACAATGGTTGGAAGAACACAACATTCCATTCGAGGAGTGTATTGATTTTTCGGAAGATATCATTAACCAATCGGATATTTTGTATATGACCCGCGTTCAACGAGAACGTTTTACCGATTTGATGGAGTATGAAAAAGTAAAAAATGTGTATATACTTAAAAATCGTATGTTGAGAAATAGTAAACCTAATCTTCGGATTCTTCACCCCTTACCTCGCGTCAATGAGATTAACAGCGATGTGGATGATAATCCCAAAGCATACTATTTCGATCAAGCCCGGAACGGCGTATATGCACGTCAAGCGATAATTTGTGATGTTCTCGGAATAAATTAAAAAAATATGTCTAATAAAAAAACAGAATTACAGGTAGCGGCTTTGCGAAACGGAACGGCAATTGACCACATTCCATCGGAACAATTATTCAAAGTTGTCTCATTGTTGGGAATTGAGAAATTAAAGACTCGCGTTACAATCGGATATAATTTAAACAGCGAAAAAATGGGAAATAAGGGAATCTTAAAAATTGCCGATAAATTTTTTGAAGAAGACGAAATCAATCGTATTTCCTTAATAGCTCCAACAGTTAAGCTGAATATTATTAAAGATTACGAAGTCATCGAGAAAAAACAGGTTCAACTTCCCGATGTATTAAAAGGAATTGTAAAATGCAATAATCCTAAGTGTATCACTAACAATGAACCGATGAAAACGGTTTTTAAAGTAATTGACAAGCAAAAAGTAACGTTGAAATGCCGGTATTGTGAATTGAAAATCAAAAAAGAAGACATCGTTCTGTTATGAAGAAAGATTGGAAACCCGGCACGCTTCTTTATCCGCTTCCTGCCGTAATAGTCGCTGTGGGTAAAGAAGAAAGCGAATATAACCTCCTCACGGTTTCATGGACCGGAACGATTTGTTCCGATCCGCCAATGTGCTATATTTCTGTGCGTCCGGAACGTTATTCTTATCCCATTCTTAAAAAAAACAGAGAATTTACGATTAATCTCACAACGGAAAAAATGGCTTTTGCAACGGATTGGGTAGGCATACGCTCCGGAAAAAATTACGATAAATTCAAAGAAATGCATTTGACTCCCGTCAAAGCGCATGTTGTGGACGCCCCCTATATTGATGAATCGCCATTATGCATCGAATGTCGCATAAAAGAAATAATTACGCTTGGGACACACGATATGTTTATCGCAGAGGTAGTGAATATTTTAGCCGATGAGCAATTTATTCATCCAGTGACCGGCGCATTCAATATGAAAAAAGCCGGACTTTTGGTTTATGTGCATGGAAAATACTATGAATTGGGCGATTTAATCGGAAAATTCGGGTGGAGTGTTAAAAAAAAGACTAAATGATAAATAAAGCCTTAATTCGCTTCGTATTCGCATCTTTTGTCTTGTTAATCGGTTGTATAACAGAAAATGATGTACGGGCGCAATCTCCCGGAATGAATTGGGGAATCCGGCTTGGATTGAATGCAGTATCTATAACAAATTACGAAGTTTATCAAGCCGGTGAAATCCTGACGGATATCTCATATACAAATAAATACGGATATTTAATAAACGCTTTTGCACGATTCAATATAAACCGGGTATTCCTGCAACCGGAGCTCGGATGGAATAATTATCGCAGGGCATGTTCTTTTTCTATACCTGTTGAATCAGGTGATAATTACTATTATCCGTCCATTGATTTGGACATGGACTCAAAAGTGATTAACTCCAATTTTTTAGTCGGATATAACATTGTAAACGATTATCCTTTTTTGTTTGGCGTTTTTGTCGGTTCTGCTTTTACCGGAACGTATCGAACCGATTTTTCGATGAATTCGGAAGAATCGTATCTTAAAACAGGTTTGTTTTTGAATTATTCCGGTATCTTGGGTTTTTCAATTAATATCTCCCGGATATATTTCGATTTACGCTACGAAATAAGTTTACCTGACGCTAATCAGACTTTAAGCGAAATACCTGATTTCCCCGAAAATTTTCATAATGTAAAAATCAAGAAAAAAGAAGCTATCCTTAGTTTTTCGGTTGGAATTATGTTTTAATAGAATTATGAATTATGAATTATGAATTATGAAATAAACTAATTATCTTTGCAGTCTCTTAGAAACGTAATTATAAAATATGAAACGAGACGATTTACTTTTTACAATAATCAAGAAAGAATATCACCGGCAAACATCCGGTATTGAATTGATTGCTTCCGAAAATTTTGTAAGCGACGAAGTGATGCAAGCGGCAGGCTCAGTATTAACCAATAAATATGCAGAAGGATACCCCGGACGCCGGTATTATGGCGGATGTCAATTTGTCGATGAAATCGAACAATTAGCGATTGATCGTTTGAAACAGCTTTTCGGAGCGGTTTGGGTGAACGTACAACCGCATTCGGGCGCTCAAGCCAACATGGCGGTTTTTACGGCTTGTCTTAATCCCGGCGATAAATTCCTCGGACTCAATCTTTCCCATGGCGGACACCTTACTCACGGATCACCGGTTAATTTCTCAGGAATCACCTATAAAGCCTTGGAATACAATGTACGGGAAGATACCGGACGAGTAGATTATGAACAGATGCAGGAAGTTGCATTAAAGGAACGTCCCAAATTAATCCTTGCCGGAGCTTCCGCTTATTCCCGTGAATGGGATTATGCTCGTATCCGGAAAATTGCCGATGAAATCGGTGCTATTTTCATGGTGGATATGGCGCACCCTGCCGGACTGATTGCTGCCGGATTGCTGAGAAATCCCGTTCAATACGCACATATTGTTACTTCAACTACACATAAAACTTTACGAGGTCCGCGCGGAGGCGTTATTCTTATCGGCCGGGATTTTGAAAATCCTTGGGGAAAAACCACGCCGAAGGGCGAAATCAAGAGAATGTCGGTCTTGTTGGATTCGGCCGTTTTCCCGGGAACGCAAGGCGGTCCTTTGGAACATATTATTGCCGCTAAAGCTGTTTCTTTCCATGAAGCTTTGCAACCGGAATATGCTAACTATCAAAAACAGGTAATAAAAAATGCCTCCGTTTTAGCACAGGCATTAATAGATAAAGGCTATAAAATTGTTTCCGGAGGTACAGATAATCATTTGATATTGGTTGATTTGCGTTCTAAATTCCCTAATTTAACAGGAAAAAAAGCCGAACAAGTATTAGTACAAGCCGATATTACTACAAATAAAAATATGGTTCCTTTCGATAGTCGAACTCCCTTCCAGACTTCCGGATTGCGTTTCGGTACGCCGGCAATCACAACGCGTGGAGCAAAAGAAGAATTAATGGGTGAAATCGCCGAATTAATTGATACAACGCTTACTAATGTAGAAAATGTATTGCTTATCAAATCGGTTGCGCAAAAAGTGAATGCCTTGATGAAAGATTATCCTTTGTTTGCTTGGTGAGCCTCTTGTCGGATTCGAACCAACGACCCCGAGATTACAAATCACGTGCTCTGGCCAACTGAGCTAAAGAGGCAAGTGGGCAAGCTTACTACATCGCGTCGCTACAACCAACTACCCTTGCTGCGGTCAAACCCTGGGGGATTCGAAGGGAGCTGACCGTGTAGGACTTACCCGGCGCAAAAGTAGTACATTTTCTTCAATCTTCAAAAACAGATGAATCTAAACAATGATAAAGATTTGATTTTCAAAATAATATTTTTTATTTACAAATGTTTCGCACTTCGTTTTAACTCACTGATAAATAGAATACAACACGAAGTGTTGTATTTGCATCTATTTGTATATTAAATAATTAACATTTCCTTTTTTATAAATGACTCTTTCTTAGAATGATTTTGAAGAATAATTGTTCATTCCCTTCCCCGATAGGGGACATATATAGATAGCCCCGTGCAAGCGAAGCGCAGCGCGGGGTAAAAAGCCATCCCCTTCTTCCCCTCAACCCCGAAGCGGGTTGAACTCTTACAGAGTTCCCGGCTTGGGTGGGCATCCTCTTCCCCGCGCTGCGCTTCGCTTGCACGGGGCTATAAATATATATCTCCTTCGGAGACAGGTATACTTACAAATCATTTATTCAAAAAAATTTTTATATTCAAATAAAAAGTATTATCTTTGCGCCTTGATTATAAAAAAATATTAATTCAATTAAAACTCAATGAACAGTTACGAAACCGTTTTCATTTTAACTCCCGTTTTGTCTGATATCCAGATGAAGGAAGCGGTCGAAAAATTCAAAGACTTTCTTAAAGCCGAAGGCGCTGAGATTGTGAACGATGAAAGTTGGGGTTTACGCAAAATGGCGTATTCGATCCAAAAGAAAACTACCGGATTCTATACATTAATAGAATTTAAAGCTGAACCGATTGTTGTTGCGAAATTAGAAACTCAATTCCGTCGCGATGAAAAAGTAATTCGTTTTCTGACTTTCCGTCAGGATAAATATTTTGAGGCTTATGCCGCCAAAAGAAGAAATAAATCCGTAGAAACAGTAAAAGAAAATTAAATTATGGCAACAAACAATAATTCGGAAATTCGTTATTTAACGCCTCCAAGCGTTGATATTAAGAAGAAAAAATATTGCCGTTTCAAAAAAAGCGGCATTAAGTTTATTGATTACAAAGACCCTGAATTTTTAAAGAAATTTCTAAACGAGCAAGGAAAAATTCTTCCGCGCCGGATCACAGGCACTTCTTTGAAATTCCAACGCCGCGTAGCGCAAGCTGTGAAGCGCGCTCGTCATTTGGCTCTGCTTCCGTATGTAACCGATTTAATGAAATAAAATAAGGAGGAAAAATTATGCAGGTAATATTATTGGAAGACGTTGCCAATCTTGGTTATAAAGATGATGTTGTTACAGTTAAAGACGGTTACGGAAGAAACTATCTGATTCCGCAAAAAAAAGCGGTTTTTGCTTCCGGATCAGCTCAAAAAATGTTAAAGGAAAATCTACGCCAACGCGCTCATAAAGTAGAAAAAATCAAAACTGACGCTCAAACGTTGGCTGCTAAATTAGAAGGAATGGCCTTGACTATCGGCGCTAAAACCAGTTCGACCGGAACCATTTTCGGATCGGTAACCAATATCCAAATTGCTGACGAATTAGCAAAAAAAGGATTTGATATAGATCGCAAGACCATTATTATTAAAGAACCGGTGAAAGAAATCGGTTCCTACAAAGCGGTAGTGAAACTTCATAAAGATATTTCCGTAGAAATACTTTTTGAAGTCATTTCCGAATAGTTGAATTGTCATCTCATACGCAACGCTTGAAGACATACCCTCTTTGAGATACTTTGAAAAGGAGATTGATGTATTTTTAGGAAATTTATGGAGCTAAGTATTCTGACGGCAATATCGCCTGTTGATGGAAGGTACCGTGATAAAACAGTTGATTTATCTGTTTATTTTTCGGAATACGCCTTGTTTAAATACAGGATTATAGTTGAAATAGAATATATTATTTCGCTTACCGAATGGCCGGTTCCTCAATTATCCGCTATTAATAAACCGGAAATCATTGAAGAATTGCGGAAAATTTACCGGAGGTTTTCTCCCGAAGATGCCTTACGAATCAAAACGATCGAAAAAAAGACCAATCACGATGTGAAAGCGGTAGAATATTTTATAAAAGATTCTTTTGAAAAATTGCATTTAGAGAATTATAAAGAGTTCATTCACTTTGGACTAACTTCTCAGGATATCAATAATACGGCAATTCCGATGTCAATCAAAGACGCCTTACACAATGTTTATTTTCCCTGTTTGAATCAATTGCTTGAAATCTTAAAACAATACGCGAGCGATTGGAAGGATGTTCCTATGTTAGCGAAAACCCATGGACAGCCGGCCTCCCCCACTCGATTAGGAAAAGAAATTCAAGTATTTATCAGTCGTTTAGAACAACAAATCCGGTTACTGAAAGAAATACCGCTTTCTGCAAAATTCGGAGGAGCTACCGGTAACTACAATGCGCATCATGTAGCTTATCCGGCCATAGATTGGAAGTTATTCGGCGATAATTTTGTAAAAAAACTCGGCTTGGTACGTGAAGAATACACTACCCAAATATCTAATTACGATAATTTGGGCGCTTTATTCGACGGTTTAAAAAGAATAAATACCGTGTTGATTGATTTATCGCAGGATTTTTGGCTTTATATTTCTATGGAATATTTTAAACAAAAAATCAAAGCAGGAGAAGTTGGATCTTCAGCTATGCCGCACAAAGTGAATCCCATAGATTTTGAAAATGCAGAAGGAAACTTAGGAATAGCAAACGCGCTTTTCGAACACTTATCGGCTAAATTACCGGTTTCGCGTTTACAAAGAGATTTAACGGATTCTACTGTTTTGCGAAATGCAGGTATTCCTTTTGCACATAGTTTGATTGCTTTTCAAAGTCTTCAAAAAGGACTAAACAAACTGTTGTTAAATGAGCCGGCAATACAAAAAGACTTGGATAATTCATGGGTAGTCGTTACCGAAGGTATTCAAACCATTTTAAGGCGGGAAGGTTATCCCGATCCCTATGAAGCGCTGAAAGCGCTAACCCGTACCAATACAAACATTAACGAAAAATCAATAAAAGATTTTATAGACACACTAAATATAAACAATGAGATAATAAAACAATTAAACGCAATTACTCCTCAAAGCTATACCGGGATCTGACAAGAGAACGAAGCAACCGGGAGGTTGTAAATCTAAAAAACAACACATTAAAAATTTACAAAACATGACTACAGAAAATGATGAATGGAAGCCTCGTAATCGTTATAACGATAGCGGGCTAAATGAAGATGGACAGAACGAAAGAAAACCGTACCAATCTTACAATCGCTCAAACTATGGAAATTCAGGCGGTAATTACCGGCAAGGAGGAAATTTCAACCGGCCGAAACCGAATTACGATCGTCCGAATAACGCGAATTACAATCAACGGGGAAATAATTATAATTCCCGTGGAAACAATTATGATCGTCGCGACAACGACTACAATTCAAGGCCGCAACGTCCTTCGTATGATAATTATTCCCGTCCATACGACAATTCTCAACGGATGTACGACGGCAACCGTCAACAGAATCCGGCCGAAAATGCATCTTCCGGAAAAAAACGGAGACCTCGTGTCGGCGAAGTTCCCGTTCCGGTAAGAAACCCCAATTATTATTCCGGCGATTATAACCGGGATTATAGAGACCGCGATTTTAGAGGGGGATATCAGCAGCAACAACAACGTCCTTATGCTAAGTCGCCCAATCGCAACAATCAAGGAAACCGGAATGCTCCCAACAGACAGAATGCAAAATTCATCGTAAAAAAACAAATAAAATACTACGAAGAGAATTTTGATCTAAATGAACCGATCCGGCTAAACAAGTTTTTATCCAATTCTGGCGTATGTTCACGCCGGGAAGCGGACGATTTTATTAGAGCCGGATTGGTAAAAGTAAACGGAGAAACCGTTTCCGAATTAGGAACGAAAATAAAACGAAACGACGCCGTTACTTTCCACAACGAACAGGTAAAATTGGAACAGAAGGTGTATGTGCTTCTAAACAAGCCTAAAAACTGCGTTACAACGGCCGACGATCCGCAAGAACGTTTAACCGTAATGGATTTGGTAAAAAATGCCTGCCAAGAACGCATCGTCCCCGTAGGCCGTTTAGACCGGAATACAACCGGAGTTTTGCTGCTGACCAACGATGGCGATTTAGCGTCTAAACTGACTCATCCGAAGTTTCTTAAGAAAAAGATTTATCATGTATGGTTAGATAAAGACGTTTCGATTGCCGACATGCAAAAATTAGCCGAAGGCGTAGAGTTGGAAGATGGAGAAATTCATGCCGATGCAGTAAGTTACGTATCCGAAACGGATAAAACCCAAGTGGGCATTGAAATTCATTCCGGACGGAATCGAGTGGTACGCCGCATGCTTGAAACTTTAGGTTATCATGTCATAAAGTTAGACCGTGTTTATTTTGCCGGATTAACCAAGAAAAATCTGAAACGCGGACAGTGGCGTTACCTGAACGATAGAGAAGTTTCTATGTTGCGCATGGGAGCGTTTGAGTGAATTAGGAATTAGGAATTAAGAATTAAGAATTAGGAATTAGGAATTTTCGTCATTGCGAGGAGAAACGACGAAGCAATCCAGAAATAATTATGAATGATAAGCGATTGAAAATTGTTGATTTATTGAATTCTACCGCTTTCGGTGAATCAGTTAGCGTTAAAGGTTGGGTGCGTACCCGGCGGGGCAATAAACAAATTGCGTTTGTTGCATTAAATGACGGTTCTACAATACATAACATACAAGTGGTTATTGAACTTGCTCAATTCGATGAAAATCAATTGAAAGATATCACTACCGGAGCTTGTATCCACGTTACCGGCTTACTGGTTGCATCGCAAGGACAAGGTCAAGCAACCGAAATTCAAGCAAAAGAAATCGAAATCTACGGAAAAGCCGATCCGGCTGTTTACCCTTTGCAAAAGAAAGGGCATACGATGGAATTTTTAAGGGAGATTGCTCATCTCCGACCTCGAACCAATACTTTCGGCGCAATTTTCAGAATCCGGCATCACTTAGCTTTTGCAATTCATGACTATTTCAACAAACAAGGCTTCTATTATTTTCATACGCCGATTATTACCGCTTCCGATGCGGAAGGGGCCGGTTCTATGTTTCAAGTGACAACCCTCGAAATGAACCGGACGCCGGTCACTGCTGAAGGAAAAATTGATTATTCACAGGATTTTTTCGGCAAACATACGAATCTGACCGTATCCGGACAATTGGAAGGCGAATTAGGCGCTATGGCTTTGGGAGGTATTTATACTTTCGGGCCTACTTTCCGTGCCGAAAATTCCAATACTCCCCGACATGTGGCTGAATTCTGGATGATCGAACCGGAAGTGGCTTTCAACGATATCAACGACAATATGGATTTAGCGGAAGATTTCCTGAAATATGTGATTTCTTACGCTATGGAAAAAGGAAAAGACGATATTGCTTTCCTAAGTAAAATGTATGACGAGGAATTGATCGAACGGCTGAACTTCGTACTCAACAACCGGTTCGTACGTCTGACCTATACCGAAGGCATTGAAATCCTTGAAAAATGCGGTAAAAAATTTGAATACCCCGTCTATTGGGGCGCTGATCTGCAATCGGAACACGAACGGTTTTTAGTTGAAGAACATTTCAAATGCCCGGTGATTCTGACGGATTATCCGAAAGAGATTAAATCGTTTTATATGAAGCAAAACGATGACGGTAAAACGGTACGGGGAATGGATGTTCTTTTTCCGAAAATCGGAGAAATCATCGGCGGTTCGGAACGGGAATCCGATTACGATAAATTGCTGACCCGCATCCAGGAACTGAATATGTCGTTAGACGCTTTGTGGTGGTATTTGGAAATTCGTAAATTCGGAACGGCGCCGCATGCCGGATTCGGATTGGGTTTCGCACGTTTAGTTTTGTTTGTTACCGGTATGACCAACATCCGTGATGTGGTACCGTTTCCGAGAACACCGAAAAATGCCGAATTTTAAAACCTGTTTTTTCCGTCATTGCGAACGAAGTGAAGCAATCCAGAATGTTGTTATACAATGGATTACTTCGGTTTTACGCCTTTGCAAATGACGATTATTGAGGGTTTTTAGAAGTCCACTGTTTTAAATCAGTTTCAAATCTTTCAATAATTCGGGAATTGTTTGCTCGAAATTAACACCGAAACGAATATCGGTTCCGGCTTGCGCCGATTTCCGGATAGCCGAAGCCGTAAAACGAACGGCAATTCCTGCCGCTTCATCTAAGGTGAAATTGTTCAGGATAGCCGCTAATAACGCCGAACCGAACACATCGCCCGTTCCGTGATAATAACCGGGAACGCGTTTTTCAAATTCATAAGCAATTGCACCGCTAACAGCGTCGTAAGTGGCAGCACCTAAGGCCTCGTCGTTGAAAAAGACGCCGGTCAGAACAATTTTTTTAGGCCCTAATGCACCCAGTTTCTTTAAGACAGTTTCGATATAAGATTGCGAATATGGTCCCGGATGGTAGGATTCCCCTATCAATAATGCAGCTTCCGTCAAATTAGGAACTATAATGTCGGCTTTTTCACATAACTTACGCATTCCCAATGCAAATTCGGGAGAAAATATTGTATACAATTCACCGTTATCAGCCATTACCGGATCAACCAAGATCAGATTATCCTTTGTTTTGAAAGTCTCAAAAAACTTTGTAACCAAATCCAATTGTTCGAAAGAACCCAAGAAACCGGTATAAATAGCGTCGAAACGAATATCCAACGACTTCCAATGATCGGTAATCGGTTGCATGTCATCCGTTAAATCCCGGTAGGTGAATCCGGTGAATCCNCCTGTATGCGTTGATAAAACAGCTGTAGGTAAAACGCTGACCTCTATTCCGGCAGCTGAAATAACGGGTAATGCAACCGTCAGCGAACACTTGCCGAATCCCGATATATCATGGATTGCAGCAACTCTTTGTAATCTATTTGCCATATTTATTATTATAATTTTTCGGCTGCAAAGGTAGCATAAAACCGCCAATTATACACAAACGCATAAAAATGGTTAAATAATTTTTTCCGGTGCTATGAAATTTATATCTACATTTGCATATATCTAAAAACGAATAATTATTAAACCTGCATTCCGTCAGGAATGCGTCGCCCGGTAGAAAAAAGATATACGACGCCTCAGTTCCTGCATCCTGTTTAAGGATGCATCCCTATACAGGATGCAGATTCTGAGATATGCTGTTCCATTCTACCGAGCGATATTCCCTATGGGAATAACAATTATTTTTCTTTTCATAGCACCAGAAAAAATTATTTAACCTAAAAAGCGGCTGTCTTAAAAGCTCTGTCATGGCGGG
>JGI24702J35022_10001541_pt1 | contig 14299 bp, 18 predicted proteins | sample TergutTh196P4_FD_35022 | JGI IMG/M metagenome (IMG submission 35022)
GATTCCGCGGCTACCACCTGTGGCTACCCATGGAAAGCCCCATTTCCGTGGCGGAGGCCTCTGCCTTGGGGTTGCTGCTCATCAAAGAATTGCCTGATGTCGCAAAAACCGGCATCGCGGTAGAACGTTTGCCGAAGGTAAAAACCGTTCGCCCAGAGCAAACACTGCCGTTGCTGAAGTTGCCCTGTGGACGGCACCCCTTTACGGGGGCATGGTGCGCCCTGTTGGACGAGCAGGGAAGGCCGTTCAAGAACCAAGCGTGGGAGCTGCTTGGCTTCGTGCCGAATTCGCTCCAGCAGGTGCGCCGGCTGTTGACCCAGGGCGTGGCGCAGACGATCGCAAATACCCCGGCAACCAACGGGCTGCTCCCCGTGGAGGAGCTCGCGCCGCTTTCGCAAGGAATCGAATCGGTGCTCAAGCAGTGCATCATCATGCGGCAGCTTTGCCAGATGGCCAGGCAGACCGGATATCTTTCGCATCAGGACAGGCTGCACCTGCTGTTCGTGTTCGCGCACATGGGCGAAACCGGCTGGCAGTACCTACACCAGGTGATGCGCTGGACCTTCAACTACCGCTACGCCGTGACGCAGGGCTTTTTGGAGCGCAGCAAGGAATACCCCGTCAGCTGTGCGAAACTGCGGGAGCGCTATGAGGACCGCAAATGGATCGCCGCCTGCCGCTGCCAGTTTCCGAACAAGGGCGACACCTACCCCTCGCCGGTGTTGCACGCCCACGCCGAGGGTGTTGATCAAGCCACACGCCTGCCCTTGCGCCAGAATGCCAAGCCAGGCGCGAAGCCCTCCAAGCAGCCCTTCGACACCCAGGGGCAGGCCCTGGAGCTGGCCCAGCGCATGCTAGCGCTCAACCGCGAAAAGCGCGCGATCGAGGAACAACTGGAGGACACGCGCCAGAAGCTCACCGCGCTGCTGTACCAGCTGGACAGCGACCATGTGGACGTCGGCATCGGCACGCTGCGGCGCGTACAGGAGCCGGGGGGCGGGGTGCAGTGGAGTTTGGAACTGTGAGTTCATATACACCGTATTCACATAACCTATCGTAGTTTTTTGTCCATTTGTTAGAAAGAATCTTGACTTTCGCAGGCCTACATGCTATACTTGCTAAAACCTTAAAATTTGCTTTGGCGCAAAAGTATGCAGAGAAAATAAGTGAACATACGGAATTTTGAGGGAATACATACCATGACGAGCTTTGTGAATTTTAGCAATCATCCGTCCGCACGCTGGAGCGAGTCACAGTTGGCAGAGGCTATGCATTACGGGGAAGTGCGGGATATTCAATTTCCCGCTGTAGCGCCCAGCTTGGACGAGCGTGAAATCATATGCCTTGCGGAGCAATGGGCCAACAAAATCTTGCAAATGAATCCAGTGGCAGTCATGTGCCAGGGTGAATTTTCGCTTTGCTTTGCGGTAACGCAGTTGCTCCAGACAAAAGGCATTCCCGTGTTTTGTGCTTGCAGTCAACGTGCAGAGAGCAAGGCAGAGTTTGCGTTTGTCAGGTTTAGGAAATATACGGTTGTGCGTCGCGCGGATTATGCGGAAAGCCCATAATTGCTCACCTGCTTTCATTTCGATTGAGCTATCATTTTGCCAATAAAGTCACACCAAGGAGAACGGCATGAAAAAGACCGCTTACACCTGCCAAGTGCTCACGCCGATGTTCCTCGCCGGAGCTAATAAAAATGAGCCGGAGTTGCGCGCGGCCTCTATCAAGGGGGTCATGCGTTATTTTTATCGCGCCATACAATGCGAATCCTCAGGGAGCGATCTGTATAAGAAAGAGAAACGATTGCTGGGCGGCGTAAGCGGTGACGAAGGTGTGCAATCCGGCCTGCGGATACAGGTAGGCAAGGCGGGTTTCAGTGCTGCGTCAAAAGAGATGTTGCCACATCGACCGTCTGGTGGTATGCCGCAACGCGCAATACCAGAAGGCACCGAATTTGAGGTGATTCTGCGCAGCTTTGGCGAAAATGAAAAGAATCACACGACATACGAAGCCCTGTTTGAACTTACGGTTTTACTGGGCGGCTTTGGCCGCAGGAGCCGCCGGGGTATGGGCAGCGTGATGATCATGTCAAAAAATGGGCAGGCGTGCCCGCTGCCAGAGAGCCTGTTGGACAATGTTTTCGTTTTGCTGAATCGGCTTTCACGAGACATTTTTACAATGGACGCGGGAGCTGGAGTTATAAAGCGCACAAGAAGGCTACAAATACATTATCCCTACATAGAGGAAATTCATGAGACTGTGAAAAAATCGAGTGCATTGGAGTTCGCGCATCACTATGGTCAGGCTTCCCACAGAATCCGGCGGAGCGCGCCGAACGGTTTCCGGCTCACCGGTTCTATCAACCCTCGTTACGCTTCGCCGGTGTATTGCACGGTGGCATCACCGTCGCAGGGTTTCATCGTAAAACTTCACGTGAAGCACGCAGAAACGCCGCACGAAGTGCACCAAAGACATTTCATTGATGATGCAAAATCATAAAAGGGGAGGTGCCGATATGCAAACCTACCTTGCGCTGTTGAGCATTGGGCCAGTGCAGTCTTTCATCAGCCAGGCGCGCAAATTGCAGGATTTGCATGCAGGCAGCTGCATGCTGTCGCACTTTGCATGCGTAGCGGCAACGTGGTTGCGCGAGCGCGGGGCTGGGGTGATTTTCCCTGCAGTGGATCTCGAAAGTGCGCCAAACCGCATCCTGTTCACTGTTTCGACAGAAGAGGCGAGTTCCGTTTCCGCACTTTGCAAGGGGTGTGAAGACAATCTGCGAAAGGAATTCCTGCGTTTTTGCGAAGAGCAAATACAAAGCGTACCGCGTAGCAATCTTGTATTAACACTGGCAGTCAGGGCGCAACTGGAGCCGTTTTTACAGGTATATTGGGCGGCGGTTTCGCTGGGTGACGATTATGAGGTGGCATATCAAGCGCTACTGATGCGACTCGGGGCGGCAAAAGCCCTGCGCGTTTTTCAGCAGCTGAAGGAACCATCGGCCCGCAAATGCAGCGTCACCGGACAGCGCAACGCACTGTTTTCGCGTGTGAAATTACAAAACCTTTCAAAAAACCGCCAGTTTCTTCCAGAAGAGCGAATTGAGTATCTGAAAGACAACGAAGCGTTGAGTGCCATCGCCTTTGTTAAACGATGCTTTGGCGTTTCGCTGGCTGGGTTCCCTTCCACGCGGTTGATCGCCAAAGGCATCCCGTTCCCAACACAAGACGACCTGAAGCGCGATGATGATGACGAATCGGAACGTTACTATGCCATTCTCTGCTTCGACGGTGATCGCATGGGCGAACACTACTCCGCGTGCGGGAGCGCCGAAGCGCAGGCTACGCTGAGCGAAAAGCTAAAACTGTTTGTGCGTGAAGCGGAAGAGTATGTGAAGCACAAAACACGCGGCCGCCTGATTTATGCCGGAGGGGAAGATTTCCTTGGGTTCTTTCCGTTGAAAGACGCCTTTGCCGCATTGCTCTGGCTACGCAAAAAGTTTGTTGAGATGTTTTGCACGGAAAAGATCACCTTTTCCGCGGGACTTGTGTTCGCGCATTGCAAAGCTCCCCTCGGTACGGCGTTGCAATGTTGCCGCGAAATGGAGCGTCTTGCGAAGGATAAAGGGCGCAACGCACTTGCGGTTGCCGCCATAAAACACAGCGGCAGCATTGAAACCGCTTGGTTGCGTTTTGATAAATGCCTCCGTGAGGCCGTTGCTTCGCTGTACGATGCCATGTTTGTGAAAAAAAGCTGCTCGGCGAATTTTGTCTACAGCCTTTTGCAGGAGTTCCAGCCGTTGCTTCCCGCAGATGAGAAAGGCTTCAACCATGATTTTGGGGAGATGTTCCTCAACGAAGGGAATCGCTGGCTGATACGTTCGCTTTCAGAAGTGCTGTCGGAAGTGGAGCGGATCGCTCTGGGCTCGCAATTGAAAGATGACTTCGAGAAAATTTGCATCGGGATGGAACAAATCCAGTCCATACGCCTGCTTCGAATTCTGGCGTTTGTGGCACGCAACGGGGCCGAATAGAGTGACGAGGAAAAAGGGGAGGATGAAAGTGCGTCAGATCACTAAATTACTTCTACAACCCATGGATGCTATGTTCTTTGGGCAGGGCTTGCCTTTTTCCGCCGGCGAAAGCGGCAGTAGCGCAGGGTTGCCTTTCCCATACCCTTCCACTGTTTACGGTGCGCTACGTAGCGCGTACTTTTCTGCGCACCCAGAGCAGTTGCCGTTAGCGAATAAGGCGGCGGATCCTACGCGGTATTTGCGGCTGTATGCGTGGGGACTATATAATGCCAAATGGAAAACACCGGTGTTCCCCGCGCCGCTGGATCTTTCTGTCAGGAAGGAACAGTTGGTGCCGCTCACATTGGAGAGCAATAGTGATGGACTGACCAGCTTGCCGGAGGAGTTGCCGTATCGCTTTGTTGCACAGGATCTGGAATGCGAAGCACCTGCGAATTGCTGGATTTGCGATCTGGATGAGTATTTAAAAGGGAGAAGGGCTACGCTACTCTCTGCCAGCCAAGTATTTCTGCCGGAGCCGAAAATCGGGCTGGCGCGGGATAACAGCACAAAAACATCAGCGCAGGGGATGCTCTACCAACTGCCCTTGCTTCGTTTTTGCGAAGGCATCCGCTTTGCCGCCGCTTTCAGCGGCTTGGAGCCTGAAGCCATTTTGCTACGCCTTGGCGGACAGTCCCGTACTTGTGCTGTTGAGATGACGGACAGCGATTTGCAAGTAACGCACGGGAATATAGACAACGGCTGCTTCAAGCTGTATCTTTCAACGCCCGCAATTTTCAGCGATGGCTGGCTGCCCAGCTTTATCAGGGAAGGCGCATTCGAGCTGTGCGCTGCCTGCGTAGGCAATGCAATGCCGGTGAGCGGTTGGGACATGGAGTGCAACAGGCCGAAGCCCCTGCGCCTTGCCGTGCCCGCCGGGAGTGTCTATTATCTACGGCTGAAGGACAATGCGCCGGAGGCGCGGCAGGCTGTGCTGGAGCGCTTTCACGGAAAAGCGATTTCGGATGAGGATCAGGATAAGAAGCAAGGGTTTGGAATTACGTATGTAGGGGGATGGCAAGCTTGAAACCAACCAAAAACCGCTCACCCTAAAAAAGGGCATAACAAAGCCAGCCGCCTGTAGGCAGCCGAAAAAGAGGGATAACGTCACACGGGCGCTTAAAGAAGGAGTGTCATCCTGGATGACGTAACCTCTTGAGCGCAGAAGGTTGAGGGCCTGCGCTTTCGTAAGAGTTTTCACTTTATCAGGTAGCGGGTCAGCAAGAAAGCCTTTTGGAGCATAGGGTTCAAGCTTGGAGAGTATGTTCCAGATAGCGGTCAGGAACATACGGCAAATGGCGATGATGGCTTTCTTGTGACCACGGCGGGCTTTGAGCCTGCGATAGCGCTCTTTGTATTCAGGGTACTTGTCGGATTTGACGACAGCATTCGCCACCTGAACCAAGAGCGGTTTGAGGTAGGTTCCGGCGCGGGAGATGCGTGTAGATTTACGCTTGCCGCCGCTCTGGTCGTTGCGCGGACAACAGCCTGCCCAGGAACTGAGATGCTTCGCCGTCGGAAACACGGACATATCCACACCAATCTCGGAAATAACCGCAATTGCGGTCATCGGGTTGGCGGAAAAGCCCGGAACGGTACGAATCAACTCCAGAGCAAAGGCGTATGGCTCGGCAAGGCGCAGAATCTCTGCTTCAACATTTTTGATGTGTGCTTGGATTTTCTCTATGTGCTTCAAGCATTCCCGTAACTTCGCGGCTTGTTCCCGCGAGATAGAGCCGTCCACAGCGGCTTGTATCTCCTCAATGGGCGTTCTACAACGCCAGTCAACAAATGGAGTGACATCAAACTGCTCTCCCGGATGGTCGAGGATGTAACCGGTAATTGAACTGGCCGATTTACCGAACACGTCAGTGAACACATCGTCCAACTTCAGGTTCGACACGGTCAGGCAATTCTGGGCACGGTTTTTCTCCCCGACCAGGCAGTTGGTCAGCTTGAAGCGGTAGCGCAGCAGGTCGCGAAGCTCACGGATGTCAAGCGGCGGGATGAAACTCGGCTTGATCATATTGCACATGAACAAGTCACAGATCCATTTCGCGTCTTTGCGGTCGGTTTTGTTGCCTTTTTGCGGCTTGGTGTACTTCGGGTGCGCAAGCGTGACCCAGCAGGTCTTTTCGAGGATGTTGAACACAGGGATCCAGTACTTGCTGGCAGATTCCATGCAAACCTCTTTGCAACCGTGCTTCTCAAGCCAAGTCGCCAGGTCTCGCAAACCTTTTGAGAACGAAGAAAATCGCGCTTGCTTGTACTCTGTCAACCCACGGGCATCGGTGATGCCGACGCAGGCATAGATCCAGGTCTTGTGCACATCCAGGCCGCAGCAGTTTTTGCGAAAGATTTTGAACATGGCGTGCCTCCCAAAATGAATTCGGAAGGATCGCCAGGGTCCACTAAGGTGGACCTGGGAGAAATGCTCCACTGGAGCATTTCGTAACTCACTGGCCGTCCGGCAAAATCGAGTCGAATTTGCAAGAGATAAGCTTACGGGCTGTGGTATACTCCATTCGTTGATGCCTTTACGGACGACCGACGCCATATAAGTTTACGGGGTCGCCGCTATACCGCCCCGCCACTTACCTCCCCGGGTTCTGTAGTGTGCCGTCCCTTCCAAATTCAAGTATAGCACAAAAATCAGACCAGCGATAGCGCACCGTTTCATCCCCCGTTGGTGCCTTTCGCGGAAAGGCGGATTATAGCTATGATTATCTTCACGACAGTCGGCACTTCTTTACTGGATCATGCGGCAAAAGATAAACTGGGCGAAAACAAAGACCAGTTGCGCAACCAGCGAGCAAGCAATTGCGATTGTCCGCTATACAAAAGAATAAAAAGGGTTATAACAGAGGGCTACAGCACATCCAAAAAACAAAACGCTGCCTGCGCGGAACTGAGTTGCATCGAAAAGATTAAGGAGCGGTATCCCCAAGCGAAACCGACAGTACGCTTGTTGTGTTCGGACTCCGCGGAATCCCGGTTGTGCGGTGAGATCATCAAGCAATGGCTAGATGCCCGCAGGATTGTCTGCAACGCGCCGCAAGTGATCGAAGGTCTCGTGGTAGACAGAAAAGACCTCTTTGAAAAAGTGGGGATGCCCAAACTATACCATGCGCTGCGCGACGAACAAAAGAAGCTGTATCGCAATGACCTGAATACCCCGCAGGATCCGTGTGTTGTATATAATATCAATGGTGGGTACAAGGCTGCGATTCCCTTTCTCACGGTGTTTGCCCAAATGACCTGTGCGCCGATTTTTTATGTGTTCGAGGATAGCGACGAGTTACTGCAAGTCCCGCAGATGCCTGTGAAGGTCGACTATGCCGCACTGCTGCCGCACAGAGAGTTTTTGCTGAAGCTGCGGGAAGGGGAGACTAAACACCATGAATTGCAAGAGTACGCCGGCCAACACGGCGCATATGAAACGTTCCTTCAAAACTGTATTGTTCAAGACCCGGATTTGCCGATGCTCAACGCCATGGGTGAACTGTTTCTGGATGAACTGAAGCAGGTGGTCTACCAAATCCGCTTTTATGAATGGAACAACGATAAACATAAGCAGAAGCAACTGAAAGAAGCCGCGAAACGCATCGCGAACGCTTTGTTCTTGCAAAATAATTGCATTCCCAACAACATGAATGATCTGTTGAATCACGCGCCGGAAACTAACAGGCGCGAAGGTGGTTTCTATATTTCCAAGCAACAGGGGCCCTCTTTGCTGCGCCTTGCCTATACGTTTGAAGAAGTAGTAAAAACGATCGCGGTGCACGATTTCCTTTTCGTCAATGCCGGACATGACGGCTATGTGGATGACTTCATTGAGAACGTGCCGTGGCAGATTGTCGCCAACCGTTCACGAGAAGCGGAATATCAAGAAGACTATATCGCAAATAAGGAGGATGCCACCCTATGATTCAAACCGTCATACCATTGTTCTTGCACTGTAAAACCCCATTTCACCCCGGCAGCGGCAGCGATTTAGGCATTGTCGATCTGCCTGTGCAGCGGGAAAGCCACACGGGCTACCCAAAATTCGAGGCCTCCGGGCTAAAGGGCTGCCTGCGGGAAAGCTACGCCAAGGGCACGGACGAAGAGTTGATCTTCGGGCCCGCAGAAAAAGGCGACGACCACGGTGGCTCTGTTTGCCTGACTGACGCACGGGCGTTGCTATTCCCTGTCAGATCATTCAGGGGAGTGTTCGCCTATATCACCTGCCCATACGCGATGGAGCGGTTCCTGGAGGAGCTTAAGGTGGCCAAGCTTGAGCTATCGAGCCTTGCTACCGGGCCGGATGACAACTGCGCACTGGTGTGCACGTCGTCCGTGCTTTGGGCAGACAAGGAAAAGAAGGGGGAAATTGCGTTGGAAGAGTACACCTTCGGCGCGAAAGAGACCCCGGAGCTGACCGCCTTTGCCGAAGCGCTCGGTCCCCTGCTGGGGGAAAAGCTCATCAGCGGAGAAAACCTGAAAAAGCGTCTCGCGGTGCTGTCGGACGACGATTTCGCTTTTTTTGTCAAAACAGCTACCGAAACCGTTACCCGTGTGCGCATTGATCAGAAGACGGGTACTGTGGCTAGCGGTGCGCTATTCACCGAGGAGTATATCCCCGCTGAAACGCTGTTTTACAGCTTAGCAATGGCGGGAAGCATCCTGCTGAAGGATGCGGACAAGCAGACGTGGAAGGAAAATCATCCCGATATTACGGACGAAAGCAAGTATCTGCTGGATTTGCTGAAAAGGAACACGCCTTCAATTGTGCAAATGGGCGGAGATGCTACCATTGGCAAGGGACTCGTGGCGGTTCATTTCGGGGAGGTGAAGTAAATGCAGTTTGCGGAAGAACGTGCGCGGCAGGCCTATCAGGCAGCGAAGGAAGGGATGACGATTGAAAAATATGCCGCGTATGTTAAAAAATTCCCGGCATATGTGATGACCAACGGCTTGGCCGCGACCATTGCCTTCGCGCAGTCAAAGAAGAAGGAAAAGAACCCAGACCCCGCTTATAAAAAAATTTGCGAGCAGCTGCATGCCAGGCTTCGCGTCTACGGCATTTGCGAGGAAGAAAACTACAATGACTTCATGGACTGGTTGCTGAAACAAGATTCGGGCGTTTATCGCAGGGCAACAGCGGAGGTGATTGCCTACCTGGAATGGCTGCGCCGCTTTGCCGGAGAGGAATGAAAATGGCGAATATAGGTGATATTTTCCGCGATTTGGGATTCGATGTACCTAAAAATGAAGAGGCGAAATCTCCGGTGCAACGTTTTCAGCAGGCTGCTGCGGAAGGCTCTGCGGCAACGGACAGCTTGCTTCTGCCCCGGGACAGTCGCAGCGTTTTGAAAGCGCTTGGCAGACAGGGCAAGCAAAGCGTCAACCTTGCGCTGCTGCTGAACAAATACAGCGCTGAGCTGGAAGGCGAAAAGATCAAAAAATTGCGTGTGCCTGTGGTATCAGAGGAATTGCAGGAGCTACTGGAACAGCTGAACCGCCTGTATGCGGACTTAAAGGATGTGCAGGAGCTTTCTCTCGCCACGGCCTCGCGTATGGTTGTTGGTTTGGGCGGTGCCACGGTATATGAAACCGGAATGACCTTCCATCACGTTTATGGGTGCCCTTATATCCCCGGCTCCGCTGTCAAGGGCATGTGCAGGCACTGGATCATACAAGAACACTTTGGGAATCAGGAAGATAACGCGCTGCGAAGCGAAGAATTCCGGAAAGCGTTTGGGTTCCAAGAAGGTGAGAAATCGGGGCGCGGCGAAGTCATTTTCTTTGATGCGTTCCCAGCCGAGTTGAAACGGCTGGAGTTGGACATCATGAACCCGCATTTTTCGGAATATTATACCAAAGCAGGCTATGTTTTGCCCACCGATGACCAGAGACTCATCCCCGTCACGTTTTTAACCGTTCCTAAAGGGACGAAGCTCCGTTTCGTTCTGCAAGGTGGCAGGATACAAATCTGTGGAAACTCAATAACAGAGCATCTGCAGGAGGCTCTGACCGAAAGTGGCATAGGCGCAAAAAACGCACTGGGCTACGGATTGTTTGTGGCCTGATGCATACAGGAGGCTATAGCAATGCGTTTCAGCGAATGTTTCTGGCTTTGGTCCGAAAGGCTTGCAAATATTATGGGGCTTTTGACCTTGCCTTTTATCTTGGCGCTGTTTACATGGGTGCAAAAAAGGATCAAACGTAAAAAATCCGGCAGCATTGTCAACAGTCCCGTGGAGCAAACGGGCGTTTTAGTTGTCAACATATCAACCGCAAATATTGAGAACGAAGTGAAATCCTATCTGCGTACGACTTATCCAGAACTGAAACTGAAGAAGAAAAGCCATATCGTCGACGTCCCGGGGTATTTCCGCTATTTCTGCCCGTTTGAGCGAATTGATTCTCCAGAAAAAGACATCTCGCGTTTTCGAGAATTGTTGGTGAATGAAATAGATGCATTGCAGGATCATAATATCCAGCATATCCATCTGGTGGTACGCGGCCCTATGATGATTCCGCTAATCATTGGCGACGAACTAGCCAACAATAAACGTGTAACGTTTCATCACAAAAACGGCGATCAATATGAATGCTGGGGCGATGTATAAAAGCTCAAGGAGAACCCTGACATGAGCTGGAATCTTTTCGTCAGCAAGGACGGTGCCATGGCGGGGTATACCCTGAGTCATAACAATAACGTGTCTACCCTAGTGGCCGACTATCGGTTGTATTTGCCTAACAAAGTGTTGCTAGAAAGCAATCTGCGGGGACTTACTTAAGATGCTAAATATGAAACTCCACCCATCCGCTTGTGTATCCAAAGTAGTTGGGTGAATTGCAATACTGTAAAAGTGGGCGGCTTGGTTGATCCTTAGGTTCCCTTCTTTATGCGAGCATCTTATTTGTCTGGTTTTTGCAGGGCAGGACCAGGATAAGCCGGATGTGCGGATATAGGGTCCTTAACTGCAGCACGGCGAGGGCCGCCATGGTGTCGAAGCCCTGCGCGCCGCCTGCGCCGAAATAGCGCACGCCCTGATGGATGAGAGCTTCAATCTCCGCCTCAAGGCGTTGATCCAATGCCGCGTACTCGGAGGCGGGGATGCGGCGGTGGCCTGTGAAGCAGCAGGTTTGGTCTTTCATGATTTATTCCCCTTTAGTTGGATATATCCCACTATATCACATTTTTAGCAGTGGGACAAGTCCCTCTCGCAAATTATTGTTATGCAATACAATAAATAGAGGGACATATCCAACGACAGGAGAGATGACATGACACTGAAAGAGACCATCGCACATCGAATCGTGCAACTGTGCAAAGAGAGAACAATTGCGCCCTATACATTGGCCATGCAATGCGGCATCGACAAATCCACTATTTATAGCATTCTCGGCAACAAAAGCAAAAGTCCGGAAGTTGCAACCGTGAAAAAAATCTGTGACGGACTTGAGATCACCCTTGGCGAATTTTTCAGTACGCCCGAATTTGACGCATTGGAGCAGGAGATAAAATAGCCCGCGCCGAAATAGTGAGGTAATGTAATGAGACTTAAGGAACTGAGAGAACAAGCGGGCCTGAATCAAGAAGGACTTGCGATAAAATTGAACGTATCCCAATCCTCAATCAGTGCCTATGAGGTAGGGGATCGCACGCCTGATTTGGAGATGCTGATATCCATTGCGAATACTTTTCATGTATCTCTTGATTATCTTGCTGGCCGATCGGATATTCGCCAGCCCATCCGGCAGAGCGACCTCAATCCAGAAGAAATAGACCTTTTGTCTCTGTACCGCGGTTTGGGCGCGGCAAAGAAATTAGGCTTGCGATCTTATCTGGAGGGACTGTCATGGAAATAAACTATACAGCGATAGGGGCACGGATACGCCGATTTCGCAAAGCGTTGTCCGTTACGCAGGCGGAACTGGGGGAAAAGGCACAGGTGGAGCCTTCGAACATCTCGCATATTGAGAGGGGCGCAACAAAGGTTAGCTTGCCCACATTGCTGAAGATTGCGAACACGCTGCATGTATCCCTTGACGATCTGGTATACGACAGCATTGAAAGCAACCGCCACATTTCGAATAAAGAGCTGAACGAACTGTTGTCGGACTGCACCGACGGCGAATTGAAGGCCATTGTCGAAATGGTGAAATCTACAAAGAGTATTTTAAGGAAAGAGTAGCGACGGCATGTCGGAACAAAAAATAAAGCATGGATAACAAGGCAAGTTAAGGAAGTCGCACGAGGATGCGTCGCTCCGCGATACTCCCTCACCGCCTGCGGGCGGAGCTCCCTCACGAGGGAGCCTGGGGGATACGTCGCTCCGCGATGATGCTCCGCACTGCCTTCACCACCCGCCCGAGGCGGGAGCCTCCTCCACAGAGGAGGCCTGGGGATTGCAGCCGACAATTAATCCTCCAGGTGATCCAGCGCATACTGTATGGCAAGGGTAGCAAACCGGTTAAAGGGGATGTTCTTTTTCGTGCAGAATTGAGGAGCGCGGAGATGCGTCGCTCCGCGATACTCCCTCACCGCCTGCGGGCGGAGCTCCCTCACGAGGGAGCCTGGGGCTTCTGCCGCCGCAAGCGAGATAAAAGGATAGGAGGGATGTACGTGTTCGAAGAGAGCTTTCGAAAAAGGCTGATTGAGCTAAGAATGGGCAAAGACGTATCCGCAAGGGATATGAGCCTGTCTATGGGACAAAGCGAAGGCTATATCAATAAAATTGAATCGGGGCATTCGCTGCCATCCCTCACGGGATTTTTCTATATATGCGAGTTTTTCGGCATTTCGCCCCGGGATTTCTTTGATGAGGAAATAGAGAATCCCGCCTTGCTCCAGCAGGCAATGGACGGGCTGAAGGCCCTGAAGGACAATGACCTTGCGTTGATTTTGGGCAATATCAATCGGCTGCGGGAAAAATAGAGCAGAGGGGAACACACAATGGAAATTAAGATCATCCGCGAAAACAAAAAAGATTTTATGGACCTGCTGCTGTTGGCCGACGAGCAGGAGGATATGATTGAGAAATATCTGGACAGAGGGACGCTTTTCGCCCTATATGACGACGGCTTGAAAAGTATCTGCGTTGTGACGGACGAAGGGGACGGATGCTTCGAATTGCAGAATTTAGCGACCTATCCGCAGTTTCAGGGCAAGGGATACGGCACCCGTCTGGTGAAGCACATATTTGAATATTATAAAGGCAAGGGCCGGGCGATGGTCGTCGGCACCGGCGACGTGCCTTTTGCCGTTTCCTTTTATGAGCGCTGCGGCTTTGTTTTTTCACACCGCCTCGAAAACTATTTCATTGAGCATTACAGGGAACCGATGTTTGAAGATGGAATCCAGCTGAAGGACAAGGTTTACTTCCGGAAGGATCTGTAATGAGATGAAGAACATAATTATTGCGGGCCCGGCAAGATCCGGCAAAACAACCTTGGCGAGGAAACTAAATGAAGAGCTGGGGTGCTTTGTCATCACGCTGGATAAGCTTGTCGCCGCGTTTCAGGAGGCGTATCCGCAATTGGATATCCGGCTTGCCTGGAACAGAAAAAAAGCCGCGGAAAATATAGCGCCGTTCCTCGGCCATTTCCTCGGGCTGTTTTCTTCGCCCGACGGGCGCGGGCTGCTGCCGTACAGCCATGGCGCTGTAAAGGGAAACCGGTTTGTGCTGGAAGGGGCGTATTTTGATTTCGAGAAGATATTGCCTATTCTGAGCATGTATGCGATGGAAGAATTAAGAGACAATTTTCTGCTGATAGGGTTGGTGCAAAACGAAAAAACGGCCGACGCGTTCGTCAGCGATTTTAAGAGATACGACACGGAAGACGACTGGACCTATGGCTTCAGCGACGGCGACCTGAGGGAAATTGCTGAGGATGAGATTTCATTCGGCCGGTTTATGTCTGACTATTTGACGGGATATGGCTTCACGATTTATGATACGTCCACGGAACGGGAGCGGGTTTTGAATCAAATCGTGGAGGATATCAAATCTTTTTCTTGACAACCCCTCCCGCCTCTGGTATACTGTTCAAGTTGCATTGTCGGTCAGAGGCGATGCGACGGCGTTGAGTATGCAGATGCTCCGCCGCAAAAATCCTTACCATAGCAAAACTTAAGCTATGGTCAAAGCCCAGAAGGAGGAAACAACATGGCAAACAACTACGAGGCGATGGCCGTCTTTTCGCTGAAACAGGGCGAAGAGGCCGTTGCCG
>JGI24702J35022_10001543_pt1 | contig 14283 bp, 7 predicted proteins | sample TergutTh196P4_FD_35022 | JGI IMG/M metagenome (IMG submission 35022)
AGACATTTATCCATGTGAGGTTCGTTTTTATACATATTCTTATGAGTATCAGCCGTATAATCGGAGATGTCAGGACTTCCGAGCAAGGTGGTACCGTTGTCGATATGAAGCGTTACAAAACTTTTCATATAGAGCGTTCCAGTAAGGTATTTTCCGCCGCCTGCCACATACACGGTTCCGCCGCCCGATGTCGAACATTCGTCTATAGCCGCCTGAATAATAGCCGTATTGAGCGTTTTTCCGTCGTTTTTAGCGCCAAGTAAAGCTATATCAATTACTTTCGTTTGCGCATAATTGGCTTCGTTTTGTACGCTCATATACTGCGCAATTGTTTTGGTTGAAAACATACAAACAACTGCTATTAAAGCAAGTATCTGTGAAATACTTTTGCGACACATCCTTTTTTTAGATTTTATCTTGATTTTCATACAACTTTTAAATAATCATTGTTCTACATCTATAAACTTAATTGTCTCACGCTTGTCTTCTGTCTGGGTTTTAACGAGAAAATTATTGATTGTCAGCCCCTTTACATGTCTGGCAAACAAGCCGCTTGCGGGCATAGCGCCTTCTAACAGGAAAAATTCAGGCCACCCATCGCGGAGCGTTTGGCTGTCAAATTCGGGAATGGAATCACGGGCGGCATCCTCAGCTGTTCCTCCGCCGGAAACAAACATTAAAATATCTGAAATCGATATGTTTTCAATCTTTTTGTTTGGCATTCCCGAAAAGAAAAAACATGAATTTTTGTCGCCTTTGGAATTATCGACAATGATATTTTGAAAAATAAAGTTCCCCATATATTTCATCGGCGCCACTTCTATTGGTGCATCTACGCAGGAGCGCGATCGACAGAAGGTCATAAAAACCGGTCGCGGCACGTTTTCCATCACAAGGTTGGAAAAAGTCATATTTTTCAATTCCGCGCCTTCATTCATTTGAATTTTCAGTCCCGAATCTTTGATATTGTGGAAAGTACAGTTTGTAACCGTCACCGAACAAATATCTCCGCGCGAGAGCAACCCGATTCGGATTCCCGCCCATTCGCTGCAAAAAATACAGTTTGAGATTGTCACGTCACGACATGGACGGTCAGTACGCGATGTTTGCAGGCAAATGCTGTCGTCGCTGGTATCAAAATTACAGTTGTTGACGCGCACATTGGTACAGCCGTCAAAATCCAATCCGTCGCCGCTGTAATTGACGCGGCTATGAATCCGGATTCCACTCACTGTGATGTCGTCGCAGTAAAGCCATGCCGAAGTCCATGAAGCCGGACTAACGAGATTAAGATTAGTCAGATGAATGTTTCGGCAGTTGAGAAAACGCATCAGCATGGGACGTTCCTGTGGGAAATTGTCGCGGTGTCCGTTGCCGTCAATCGTACCATATCCTTCAAATGCAAACGATTCGGCTTCTTGGGCGAAAATAAGACATTTTTTCAATTGAGGTCCGTCTATATACATACACTTATAGGTATCATCAGTATAATCAGAGATATCAGAACTTGCGAGCAAGGTGGTACCGTTGTCGATATGAAGCGTTACGTAACTTTTCATATAGAGCGTACCCGTAAGGTATTTTCCACCACCTGCCACGTACACCGTTCCGCCGCCCGATACCGAACAATCGTCGATAGCAGCCTGAATAATAGCCGTATTAAGCGTTTTCCCGTCATTTTTAGCGCCAAGTAAAGCAATATCGACCACTTTCCTTTGCCCATAATTGGCTTGGGTTGGCACGCGCACATGCTGTGCAATTGTCTTGGTAGAGAAGATACAAATTAAAACAATAAATATGGGTATTGGGGTGTGATTAAAATAACATGATTGTTTCATAGGATTCATTTTTTATAAAAAACTAAATTTATACTCTTTTATTGTTGATATGCCGGTGTTACTATCTAAGTTTACGTTATATGTGATATTGAAAGTGCCGGTATCGTTATCAAAGGTTGTTTGCCAAAAATCATTTCCATACCTGCTTTGGTCCACCATAATCCATTTATTGCCTTCTTTTTGATAAAGAGCAGGATTACGATAATCAGACAAGCCTTTTATTGTCACCGGAACATATCCCATACCACCTTTTACCTTGATGTGTATTTTGTCATTGGCGGCAGTAACGACAATCGGAAAGTTTTTCTCCGTTTTACCTACTATCGAGTTGACCGAAATCTGATTCCCGACGGCTTCCCGATGTACCATTTGCCATTTCCCTGCATATTTGTTAAGAGCTTGTTTTAATGGGATATTTGGCCCGTAATAGTCTTCTGCCTTTAGTGGCAGTACAACCATTTCGATTTCCGCTTCAATATAATCGCCGGCAGAAAGTGAGGTGTAGCCATCAGGTAGGGTAACATTTATAATTGAACAGGGATTGCCATGATAAGTTCCTTCACTTGAACTATCCTCCTGCCAATAAGGAGGAATGTTGGTTTGACCATTTATTTTAACATTCCAATTCCTTATGATAAAGCCACGGTCGCCTCCAATAAGATTGTCATCATAATAATCGGTAATCGATGAACCAGTCATTGCTATCCATGGTATCTTCCCTGTAAATGCGGTTTTGTTACCGGTATAGGTGGATTGATTTGCCACATTCCATTCTTTTTTTACGCCCGATTCATTTCCCCAGGAGAAACACTTAGAGAACCCATAATGGTATGTACTTGCAGCCATCTGAAAGATTACCAATTCATCAAATTCTACATCGTTTTCAACGTCCATTCTTATTTTATATATGCTACGCGTAATGTCGTCGGAGCGATACATGGAGGTGGCGTATTTTACAAGAATATCTCCGTTCATCATACTCCCTGCATAGGATACTTCCGTAAGGTTAGGGCAATTCGATTCGCAATGTGTTTTCATCCCTGTATGCCAGGCCCGTTTACCGTCTTTTTTACGTAATTTCAAAAAATCCGCACCGCCTACATTTCCTGTCCATCCCCATTTCCGCCCTTGAGAATCAGCCACCATCAATGGCCTGACATCAAGTACAGGCGCTGATGCCTGATCAAGATCGGGCTCATAACAGATATGTTCAGCCCATGAACCGATGGTCGTATCTTCCCAAAGTTGATTGGATCCCCAACCAACCAAGCAGAGCTGCGCATGGGCTACAGAAGGGACAATTCCCCACAAGGGACCAATACCCAAATATTCAAAAGTAAATTTGGTTTTTGCCGGTATTTTCAAAACAGTGATGCCATGATACCACGGGCCTCTGTACAAGTGATCTGCATATTTGTTAAAATCAAGTCCATGCCAGTTTTTGGAAATTTGCATCGGTATTCCTGTCGGATATCCCTTATCATCGCGAATAACAGACGAAATTCCCGTAATGCCATATACCGAAGTTTCTTTTGCAAAATTTAAACGGACAGTGGCTTCTGTTGCATTGTTGTTTTCTATGAAAAACAACACTTTTTCCATCCGTTGGTTATCAACTTCGAAGTTGCCGGCGACATCATTTCTAAGTCTGATTCGATGCCATCCCATATCAGGTTCGTAGGTCACATCCAATTGAGCTTCTTCCGGTAATATTTGTTTAGCAGTTATCATTACGGGATTAGATTCCTGATCGAGGATTTTCACTAATGATTTATCCAAATCAGCTACCGGATAAATAACCATTCCTACACGAAGTTTTTCGCCCTTTTGAAAATTTTCTTTGGATGTTAGTTTCACTTCCACCGTATTGTTATACGATTGAAGTACGGTCATCTCTTCCGATTTTATGAAAACATATCCACTTCCGTCATGCATATTTTTATACGCTTTCACATTATCACTGACAAATATTTCCCGGAAATAATCAGGGAGTGCAAAACGAATGATTATTGATCTCGACCGCAGATTCACATTGGGTAAAACCCGTAGTAGAAGCGTCAATCGGTCGCTTGATGCGACAATCTCTAAGCCACTGTGGTGTGGATCGCAGCCGGTCAACCCCGGTATCCAGTTAATGAACCGGTGTTGTAGAAACCTTCCGGAATGAATCAATTGGCAATCTTCCGTACGAAGCGAAGATTGGTTACAAGGGTATAAATCACCATATGTTTCTATACCGAATGAAACCTTTGGCGTATCGTAGTTTGTGAAAAAATCATTAGTTGATAGTTGAAAATTCTTCACATAACTTTTATCTTCATCTTTAATCAGCATTTTCTCGAAATTCAGTTTTTCATAATCAAAAACAAAAGCATAATGATTTGTTTTTACTGCAAATTTCAAAGGATCATTTTCTTTTATTGAATGAACCCACCACATGTAGGTGAATTCATTATTAGCCTTTTGAATCAACTCCTGAGCAGATAATCGAAAAAGTGTGAACAAGAAAAAACATGTAATAGTGATATGTCTCATGCTATTTTGATATTTTTGTTCCTGCCGATTTCTTAAATCCATACCAAAAAGTCGCCACGCCATAATCTAATTCACATGACTCATCAATAAAGGCCCCCTGTGTCAAAACTTCCATATCCAAATTCAATGAAGAATTAAAGGGAATGGCATCTAGAGAACGAATCCTTGTATTAACGGTAGTCCCGGAAAAATCAGGGCCTTCCGGCACGCGTGGTTGAGCATGAAAAGGAGCATCAAAAATTTTTGTGTCCCCCCAGGCATATCCGTAATAATCTTCCGTTCCGGTTCCAAATTGTGAAGGAAAAGATTCTCCATCGATAGATACCTTTTCCATGCCTTCTCCCCACCACCTGGTTGAATAGTTAATAATACTCAAAGTTTCACCAACATAAACACCCTGTCCCCGGATATTGATAAAGTTGAAATTTGATACAGGAAGATTATGAATGCCGCGGTCAATTCCCCAATTAGCATGAAAATACATGGAACGGTCATCCCATTGCCACGGTTGATAATTGATTTTCACTTTAATCTTTATGGATTTATTACCGACGTTCTCTACTTTTAGTACGGCAGTTTTTTCATAAGGCATAATCCAGCGACAACACATCTCTCCAGTCTTTTTAACAGTTCTCATCCAGTCATTAAACGGGTTCAACCCTGCGCCGCTCCCAAAAAAATCGCCAACCGGACAATCAATTGTCTGATCACCGTCAAATTCCATGATTAGTTTTGTTGTACGTAAAGCATCCAACATATTTTCCGCTTCAACCTTAACCTCCAAGTAATTAACCGCCAGACTCCCTTTCTTCAGATCGAAAACGAGTTTATTGGATGCATTTAAAATCGTATCAACAAGAATTTCAGACATATTCATTTCGATAGTCGGATTAGTTAAAAATTGACCAACCTCATTTAAATACTGTCTATTAACTTCATACTGCTTCATATCGAACGTCTCAACCACCGTTCCGGGAGCATAAGCGCGATATTGAATGATATAAAACAAATCAGGGGGTGGCGCCCAGTCGCAATCATTTTTGTCGACTGTAACTTTACATTCTCGTTCATAGGGAATAGGCAGATATACATTGCCCCCTCTTGCTTTCAATGCTGCAAATGGCGGTGAAACAAAGTCTTCGCCATAAAAAAGTTTCATCATATTTACTTCTATCGCAGGCTTTTCATTGCCATCAAAATAAATCCTGAATATCGCATCTTTTGCCATATTTGGAGCCCACATTCTGACAATAGCTCCGGGTCCTTTATGTTCCATCAAAACCCATTCCTTTTGGCCATCGCCCTTTTCTTCAATTCTAACAAAATTTCCGATTTCTTTATTGGCAAAGAATCCTTCGTTATGCCTTTTTTCAGTTTTCAGTGCTGATGACTGCATATTTTTCCACTCCGTTTGTGGCCACCTTGCCAATTTTTCGGCAGAAATCATTTCTCCCAATAAAGACTCAAAGTTAATGACCTTATCAACGCTTTGTGAACAAGAATTACCACATAATAATATGAGTAATATGAATTTAATTATTGCTTTTGACATGTTGTAATTGATTTTTTATTATTGTTTATTACTATTAGCGAACCCGCATGACAATAGTTGTCCTATCTTGCAAATCTTCTACATGCAGATTCCATAAACCGTCTTTACGTTTTTCCAACCACCCCTTACACCCTTGTAACGAAGCTATGCGTAAACCATCCGGTGCTGCTAAAATAAGTTTACCCCTCCGCAATGATACCGGGGTTATTTCTATCCAGATTTCGTCTTTAGCCGCATCAAAAGGTGATGTATTCATTCGAGTGATATTACTGATTTCCATCGTGCCCTGTAACAGATGTAAATCGGTTGAAATAATCTGTATTCTGTTTTTCATGACAGGCCTTATGGCTAATAACTGACAGGAATGAGGCGACTGTTCTACTATTTGGAATTCTCCTTGATGTATCCCTTTGTAGGTATCTGTCCAGAAATCATATACATGATACTCATCAGAAGGTTCAAATCCAAGTTTTCCCAGATCAAGTGTCCTTGTTAAATATTTCTCCGACCAGTTAAAAACAGTCGTGATCGTGTATTTTTCATCAAAACGGTTAAAAGACATATTGAATAAAGAAGGTATTCCTTCCTCCGGAGCCGTCATATAATCAAGAATATCAGCTGCATCCCTACATGACGGTAATGCCTGTGCCAGCATTTTACGTCGCTGAGGCGATAAACGGGCTAAAGAATCAGAAAACATCATATACCCTCCACCCATGAAATTAGCGGTCAGATGTGTTTGTAATTCGGTTTCGGAAAGCTGACTTCCATACTCGCGCATATTCAGACAATCCGGATCATTTACCCACCAACGCCTGTGGAACGGGATATGTAAGATGCTTCTGCGGCAACCTTCCAATACCGATTCCCAATTCGGGTTCACATCTAGTCCAACCCGTCCGGCTTTTGCATAGCCGATACATGGAGAATAAGGCGAACCGGCGCAATTGGCAATAAAAACATCTTTCCCAATAGCATTATGGATCGTTTTGTACAAATTCCTCATAGCCGTAAAAGATGTGATACTTCTGTCTTTGCGATTCGCTCCCGGCTCTACATTAAAGTCTAATTTGAGATATTTGAAACCCCATTCTTTTGTGATAAACCGGAACAGGGAATCAACATAATCTAACACGTCCGGACGGGAAATATCAAATGAATGTGTTAAACCTCCCCAATTAAATTGTCTATGGCGAGGGGAACCGTTTTGATTCAGATCAACCCAGTCCGGATGTGCACGTATGGTTTCGGAATTTTCATGGGCAATGGAAACAGCCACCCATATGCCCGGTATCAATCCGTTTTCGCTGACCTTGTCCGCGAGGTATTTCATTCCGCTCGGAAATGTCGGACGAAGCGAAGTCCAATCCCCGGGTAAAGTAAAATATCCGTCATCCAAGAGCATTACCTGAAGGGGTAATTCATCCCGGAATTTATTTGCTTCCGATGCAAATTCTAATACTGCATCTTCTGTGATGTCATTGTCTATAAAGGGATTGAAACCATACCAGCTGCACCACCCGCCAAATGATTCTCCATCCGTTATGGCATTAACTTCACCTCCGGTCGCTGATAATAATTCCGCCATACAATTGACAACACTCCCCTTTTTCATGTGCAAGGCCTCCGCGTACATCTTCTGTTTTGGCTTAATATCCACATCCATATTTACATCAGCCGTTAAATAAGGCATTCCTTTGTTTGTAGAGACGGAGACACTACCCCATGCCTGTTGGATAGAGAACCCTAATACGGCTTCATTGCCCGTATCTTCACTGTATAAAGCGATGACCGATCGACCAGTCAATACACTTCTTCCGGCTGCACGTGATTCACCGATCCATGAAAGCTGCTCGCTTGAGCCCCTTAGAATGCGCCAGTTGTCGGTATTCCCTCCCAGCACAAATCCTTCCGGAGCGTCGAGTAACTGAACTCTGTCCAAGGTAATAACCTCTGTTTCGGTATTTTCTACCCATCCGTTGATGGATATCCAGTTTGTTGTATCATAAGTAATCGTTTCTACTCCGAATCTAAGATGATTCTCACTCGTAAAAACACATGTATTTTTTATTCCTCTCCCGAATGTCGACACTACACGTTCTATATACATACCTTCCAATGGCAGGCTATCAGTCGAATATGCTTTCCCATTACAGAAGAAAATAACTTTATCGCTTTCAATCCACTCCTCACCCGTAAGTTTATTCGTGAATTTAAACTTCTTACTGTTTTGATTAAACATCTCAATTTGAGGTACTTTATCGGAATTTATCCGATTCTGACAATTCATCAACAAAACCGAAAAACAGATCAAAAGAAGTGATTTTTTCATAAATATCATAGTTCAGTTTCTCTATATGTTGAAATGGTAGTGATCAAGAATTACTGTTGAGAGAAAAACTTAATCACTACCTGTTTCATGTAAAAAATATCCTTTTAGTTAATATCCCGGATTTTCAACGAGTTTAGCATTATTCGATGTTCTCGAAGAAGATATGGGCAGATAATAATGACGGTCAAAAAATCGTTTTTCATTTTCGCCATCTACATTTGGCGTCACGCTAATCTGGAATTTCCATGGCCCTCCGGTATTTGTCGAATTATAGTCTAATGAATAAACCAATCCTCTGAACGGTCTGGATATTTCAGCGGTTGCAGTTCTCCACCGTCGAAGATCATACCAGCGATGACTTTCAAACGCAAGTTCTATTTTACGTTCATGACGAACTTTTTCCCTGTCAATACTTGTCAGCAGAGCGACACCTGCCCGTTCCCTGATGGCATTCACCAGACTAAGCGCTTCACTATTAAGTCCAAGTTCTATACAGGCTTCAGCCATATTCAGATATATTTCACCTAAACGAAAGACCATCCAATCCGTATCGGAAGACCAATTTCCCGGGGTGATTTTTGTTTCGTCAACATATTTTAGAATGCCAAAACCGCTAACGGCTCCACCTTCCAAATTACCAAGACCCTGAGCCCTTATCCCTTCGTAATAACCTTCTCTGATCACAGTATTGTCAGGCAATATCAAGCTCGTATAATAATCAATGGTTTGACCTTGGAAGGGAGTGTTTTGGGTATAAATAGAAGCAAAAAAGCGAGGTTCCTTATTTGCAAAAATCTCTTCGGGCTCCCAAAGACCTGTCGAATATTTCTCTTCATCAAAAACACCTGAAGAACCGTCTATATTCTCAAACTCATCAATCATATCCAAATAGACGGCACATGAACCTCCCGCCCACAAAGAAAAGCCTTGAGGCCCGGTAAACATATCCCAGCCGTGGTTAAATCCGACAGCATCCAAACCTATAAACTGAAATGCATGAATAGATTCCGGATTCCCGTTCTCATCTACAAACAGTTGCCTGAAATTTCTCACTTTATCATCCGGATATTTGTTATACAACGAACGTCCGCTACTCTGAATAAGCGTATTCGACGCATCGTAACAAGCTGTCCACAAACGGTCTTTTTCAGAAGAAGGTATGCCTACCACACCATCTAATTGAACGGTACCCCATGTCGCAATACTTGCTGCATAGAGAGCGGCGCGGCTTTTCAACGCCAAGGCCGCCCATTTCGTCGGATATCCGCCTGCTGCTGTCGCTCCCAGGTCATTGAATGCTTTATCCATTTCATCAAGAATGAAATCATATACTTCCACTTCTTTATTGCGGGGAAGAAATAATTCATCTCTGGGAGCATCGATTTGCTGTACTACGGTAATCAGCGGGATACCGCCATATCGTTTGACCATTGCAAAATAGCACATAGCCCTGGCCCAACGGGCCGAAGCTATCAATCGATTTTTGGTCGCATCCTCAATAGTGGAAGTTTCCATCTTTTCAAGCATCTCATTACAACTGCGAATAGTAGGGTACAACCAATATTCGTCGAATCCTCCACCGACATTTAATAAACCACGCCCCCATGTTGAATGAACCGGATACCAGGGAAATGCATGCCTGGCTTCATCACTCATACAGATTTTATCATGCATACCCCAGAGATGGGAGCCGATACCATCCTCCCACGGGGATTCACTGAACATAAACAACATAGTAGAGAATACCTGATCAAGATAAGCCTCAACCAAACGTGCATCATTCCACACTACGGCATCGGAAATAATATCTATCGGCTCCTTTTCCAAAAGACTGCTACAGGATGAAAAGCCCAATAGCGCCGCTATAATTGTTATTAAAAAAAACCTTTTCATTATTGTAATAATTATCAATTAGTTAAAAAATTAAATTTAAACCGAACGAATATGTTTTTTGTTGCGGATAATAGAAGCCTACACGTATATTTGAAGGTGTTTCCGGATCCAGCCCATATTCCTTAAGTCCACTTATAGAAAATAGATTAGTGCCGGCAAGATATATCCTGATCTGACTAAAACCAATCGGGGTTAACAAGCGAGCCGGAAGATTATATCCCAAGCTAAGGGTCTTAAAACGCAAGTAACTTCCGTTTTTAAGCCAGTAATCGGAAGTATATTGGTTGTTTGCTTTCGGCCCCATATATACACGGGGCACCTTTGCCCATTTATCATTATTTACTTCCGTCCAACGCAAATCATATAAACTTTGAGGATTATTTCCTTCATTTGCCATATGGAGATTGATAATCACATCTCTATGGGATGCTCCCTGAAATAAAGCTGAAAAGTCGAATCCCTTATATGCTAAGCTTACAGTCAAACCGTAATTGATTTCCGGATTATCATCTGTTCCAATAATAACCCGATCTTTCCAGTCTAACACACCATCTTTTTCAATATCAATATATTTGATATCCCCGATCTTTATTGTAGCATTACCCTGCCCGTCCTGATCCAGGTCATGACTATCTATTTCTCCCTGTGAAGTAAACAAACCATCCGTTTTATATCCGAAGACTTGGTTCGTCCAGTTGCCTGACCTTTTATTAATACGGATATCCGCCGGTTCGGTATAATCCGGTTCTTCATAATGATCCCACTTACTTCTTGTCCAGGATATATTTGCAGAAATATCGTACAAAAGATCGTTCCATTTATTTCTGTAACCTAATTGCACCTCAAAACCACGCGTATTCAATGAGTTTATATTCTCCAAAGGCAAAGTTGCCCCAAACGTATTAGGTAAGGACGCATTCCTGCGTGCCAGGATATTAGAACGATCACGGTAAAAAATATCGAATTCTCCATAAAAAGTATTTCTCAAAAGTCCGAAATCCAATCCTAAATTGTAAATTGTCATTTCCTCCCATGTAATATTAGGATTTGCCAAACCGGTAGAAACAAGCCCATTACGTACTGTATTATTGACAATATAACGGTTTGAAAATCCATATCCCGTCAGATACTGGAATGCTCCGATGCCGTCAAATCCGGTAGAACTGTAACTGGCCCTTAATTTCAAATTATCAATCCATTGGATGTTATCCTTTATAAATGATTCTTCCGAAAACCTCCAGCCGGCCGATACACTTGGAAAAAATCCCCACCGTCCATCCTTCGGAAATTTCGGTGAACCATCATAACGAATCGTTGCTTCAAATAGATATTTTGATTTATAGGCATAATTGATACGACCGACATAGCTGATACGTCCCGATTCAGCCGCACGACCATCCGAATATTGCATATCCGCGCCTCCGGCAAACAGATAGTCCATGGCATCTGTTATATATCCCGCACGTCCGGCTGAAATCCATTTATCATTATAATCGATCATCTCAGTCAATAATAATGCGGAAAGATAGTGGTCATCGGAAAATGTACGGTCATAATTCAATGAAATTTGACCTGTCAGCGTTGAAGAACGTGAAAAACTTTCGTTTAACGAAGTAGTGAACGGACTTTGATATTCAATATAATTCCCACTGTTAGCATCAAATTGATACATTGTATATGATTTTGACCATCGCTTGTTTTCACGGGTATCGTACTTATAATTGAAAAATCCTTTTATATAAAGTCCTTCTATCCTCGGTATATCCAATTTTGCAGTAATGGTTGTTGATAACTGATTATTAATTACGTCATTATATCCACCTAAATCACGATTTATACTGCCAACAATAGAGGTGATCTGACCTGCATAAGGCGTTTTGTCAGGGTCCGGCAGTTTACCCATATAGATTGGCTGATGTTCATAAAGGTCTTGCCATAAACTCTCCTGACTACGAGAGAGGCCCTCCAGGTTCGATGTCATATAGGATATATCAAATCCTACAGACAAGTATTTGCTTACCTTACCATCAACATTTGAGCGTATATTATACCGGTTCATCTGATTATCTCCTGATTTATACATTCCGCTTTGTCCTGTATATCCGAGAAAAGTAAAATATTTTACCCTATCATTACCTCCTGAAAGCGAGGCGTTTTGTTGCTGAAGTGGAGAAAATTTATTCATCGCCACAGACCACCAATCCGTACCCTGATATCCGGGTTCGGTACCTTCCTGCCACTTACGAACTGCCTCTTCCGAAAAACGCATTCCGGATTCCGGAGTGCCCGAATTCATCTGCGCTTCGCGGAAAAGTTCTACATATTGGGTCGCATTCATTGCCCTTGGATAGTATGTATATCCTTGAAAAGCGATAGAACTGTTTATGTTTATGGTCGGCTTAGTTTGCCCTCCTCTTTTTGTTGTTATTAATATCACGCCATTACCAGCACGCGCTCCGTAAACTGCAGCTGAAGCATCCTTGAGAATAGTGACAGTCTCAATTTCATTCTGGTCGATATAATTCATGGATGACTCTACCCCATCCACAATAACAAGCGCACCGCCAAAGCCGCGAATATTGATACTCGCCTGGTCAAATCCAGGTTCTCCGCTGTTTTGTTTCGTTACAAGCCCGGGTAGACGACCTGAAAGTGTCTGGGTTACATTGGCCAACGGCGCTTTAACTAATTCTTTGGAGTTCACTGTTGAAACAGCCCCCGTCATATTAACCCTCTTTTGTGTCCCATAGCCAATCACCACCACCTCATCCATTTGACGGGTGTCTTCATATAGCATGACATCTATGGTACGAAGGGTACCCACAGGTAATTCCTGGCTGATAAAACCAATGTACGAAAACACTAAGACGGTGTTTTCATTCTGAACCGGCAAGGAATAGGCTCCATTACCATCGGAGGCCGTTCCCCGTGAGGTTCCTTTGATTAATACGCTGACGCCGGGCAGCGGATCGCCGGTAGCGTCGGTAACTGTACCGGTGATGGTGATAACTTGTTGAAGCATTGCTTGCTCAACCGTACGAAGCATTCCATGTGGCGATAAAATAATATGCCGGTCGTAAACAGCGTATTCGATTTGTTCGGTATCAAACAAATTACTCAATACTTCGTTGATCGTCACTTCGGAAACATCGATACTGACATTCTTGCTCAGATCGACTAATTTCTGATTGTATAAAAAGAAAAATTCGCTTTGTTCTTCTATTTTATCAATTACCTCCTCGACTTTCACATCGTGCATGGACAGCGAAATGCGCGCGGTCTGCGAGTACCCGGTAGCGAATGCCTGGAGCAAGCATACAAAACACAATATAAATGATAGTTTCATAATGCGAAAAATTGTTTTAAAAGATTTATGTCTGAAATAATTTTTTTCTTGACATGTATTAAAATAATCCATATCTTTGTCGTTTTAATGGTTGTTAAATTTTATAATTACGTATCTATTTGCGGCCATTTAGCCGAAGGGGAGGTGTTGGAGCGCTTCCCCTTCTTTTCAGGAATCTTAATCGGTTTCCTGATTTTTATATTTGTTCAGTTTGATATTTCCATAGGCAAGTATTTTTTTAAAAAAGTTAAACATTATTTATTTTAAAGGGTAAATCACAATTTTTGGCGGGGTGAAAGTCCCATCAGCTTGCTGCTTGCGTTTTATTTCCCTGTAGTTAATGGGCGCCGTCAGTTTGAGAAGCTTCAAAATTTCATTCAGAGATTCGTCCTCAAAAGTAGCGCGGTAGAGATAGGTTTTCAACTCTTCTCCCTGAAGTTCAATTTCCACCCCGAATAACTGGCTGATACGTTTTACCACATCCGTCATCAGGTCGTTGCGAAATACCATCTTATTGTCTTTCCATGCATAATATTTGTACAGATCGCCTTCGGTTATGCTGGCTGTCTGATCAGGTAAGTCTTGTTTTTTCTGTACGGTGGGGTTTAAATCCTGCTGTTCGCCATCGGTCACACTGGTTGTCTGGTCGGTAACTACATATTTGACATGTTGACCTGGGTTTATATCTAACAGGTGGGTAGGATTATTGTCGGCGTCTATCTTTCCTAAAGCTACCTTTCCCGACAATAAGGATACTTCTTTTACCGGATTATTGGCAAAATCGGCT
>JGI24702J35022_10001544_pt1 | contig 14281 bp, 10 predicted proteins | sample TergutTh196P4_FD_35022 | JGI IMG/M metagenome (IMG submission 35022)
AAAAGAAAATATCCGCAAGTAGGAAAACTACCCGTATCATCAATTGGCGATTTATTCCGATTAGTCAACGAGCATACCCGCAAATTAACCGAAGAAGAAATCAATTACTGGAGCGACATCGACAAGACCGACGGCGAAGACTATATAGAAGAAATGCAAACCATTCTGCAGGAAATCAACCATTGTGAAGCCGGCAAATCCTGCATCCTGCGCATCGGTCACGCTTCCGGTTGGCGATTCATTACCGGCGCATGGACAGAAGACATGAAAAATTTCAAAGACGTCGTCATCCCTGCTTCCCGCCCAAACAGAGGCTACGAAGCATACGATTTCCCGAAGTCCAGACGCATAGACGACGAAAGTTATATTTTCGGATTTGCAAAATTAACAGTAATAGACTAATTATTAAATATTTAAAATTATATGAGTATGGGAGAATTTAAAACGAAGTATCTTTATGGAGCCTCTGTACAAGGGATACAGGGCTTTATCTTTCAGACTAATAAGCTGAAAGAAATTGTGGGAGCAAGCGAGTTGGTAGCAAATATTTGCACTGAAGCGTTTGATGAATATGGGCCAAGGGAGGTTGAAAGCGAGGGAAAAAAGAAAGAAAATGTTAATTCTATTGTACGCGCAGCAGGAAATATCAAATACATTTTTGATAAAGAAGAAGATTGTAGAAAGGCTGTCTTACAATTCCCACGAATGGTTATGAACATGGCACCTGGTATAACTATCAGTCAAGCGGTGGTCCAATTTTCAAACGAAAAAGACTTTGATAAAGCTGTAATAGAACTGGAAACAAGATTGAGGATTCAACGAAACAAACCAGTTCGTTCCATGTCAATCGGTCTGATGGCAATTGCCCGTTCAAGGGCAACCGGATTACCCGGTATTTGTTATGAAAAAAATGAGTTGATAGATGAAGGCACTTACAAAAAACGTAAAATTACAGAAGATGATATAAAAAAAGGAGTCTTCAAACTTCCCCGAAAAAGTTTTGGGAAAGCTGTAAAGCTATCAAAAGATAACTTGCCGTTTGATATAGATAAAATAACAGGATCAAATAACTGGATAGCAATTATTCATGCTGATGGTAATGGATTAGGGAAAATAATTGAAACAATAGGCGAAGACAAAGATGCGCTTTCATTCATATCAAAAAAATTAGACTTAGCAACCGAAAAAGCGGCTAATGAGGCTTATGAGAAAGTAAAAAACAACTTTGTAGAGAAAAAAATGATACCCATTCGACCGATTGTTTTGAGCGGGGATGATTTAACACTTATCTGTCGGGCAGATTTGGCAACGCCTTATACAAAAGCTTTTTTGGAAGCCTTCGAGCGTCAGACAAAGGAACATTTCGCGAAAATCGAAAATAACGAATTATTGAAAAACGGTCTTACAGCGTGTGCCGGTATAGCATTTGTAAAGTCAAGTTACCCATTCCACTATGCCGTACATTTGGCAGAAAGCCTTTGTTTGAAAGCCAAAGAAGAAGCCCGAAATAAGGCAAAAGAAAAAAAACTTAGACTAGCTCCCTCTTGCCTTATGTTTCATAAAGTACAGGATTCGTTCATAGAAGATTATGATACAATAATCGAAAAAGATTTACAACCGACAAGTACTGTTTCCTTTAAATATGGACCTTATTATTTATCCGTTAACTATGGCGCATCTTTAATAGATTTATTAGAATTTAAAGACTATTTAAATAAAGGCGAAGGAAAATCAATAAAATCTATTCTTAGGGAATGGCTTGAACTCTTACGTGACGACTTAGGCGCTGCCGACCAACGTATGAAACGAATTATTAGGATTTCCTCAAAAAGAGTACGTAAAAACACAGAAAGTGTATGTAATAAACTAAAATTGAGTGAATATCAAAACCTGTCAGAGATCGGAGATTTAAAACTCATCCCGTTTTACGACATCTTATCGCTTGCATCTATTGAAATGGAAAACAAAAATAAGGAGGTAGAATCATGAAAATACATTATTGTATAGATTTTTTCACTGATTGGCATTGTGGGTCGGGCTTGTCGACTGGAGCAGACCTTGACGCTTTGGTTGTGAAAGATAAAAACAAATTACCTTTTATTCCCGGAAAAACAATAAAAGGATTAGTTAGGGAAGCGGTAGAAGAGCTTAGTCGTTTGTCTGAAAATCAACATATCGATGAAATAAAAAAGGCATTCGGTTTTTTCAAAAAAGATAAAAATAACTGTGAAATAGAGGCGATAAAGGGAGAATGTTTTTTTACCAACGCGAGCATTCCACAGGTTTTAGCTAATGCTATCATTCATGAAAAAACAGAAAAGTATTTCTTTCGGACAATATCATCTACTAAAATAAACGACAATGGCGTGGCGGAAGAACATAGTTTAAGGAAAATACAAGTTACGATACCATGTTGTTTAGAAGGAGAAATTTTACATATTCCGGATGAGAATACTGTTAAAATTTTAACCGACGGGCTACAATTTATCAAACGATTAGGATTAAACAGAAATAGAGGTTTAGGTCGATGCAAGATTAAAGTAATTAATTCAGAAGAAGAAATATGAGTACNAAAATTTTTAAATGCACGCTGCAGACTGATCTAATAATCAATCAAAAAGCAGCAACTGANGGGAATCAGCAAACATTGGATTTTATACCCGGNAGCAATTTTCTGGGAATCGTTGCCGGTGTGTTGTATGAAAAATTGAAGCCGGAAGANAGTTTATACATCTTCCATAGTGGTAAAATCAAATTCGGAGATGCGCATCCCGGCTATTTACATGATAATGGAAAATGGCAAAGAACTTTGCGTATTCCTGCGTCCATGTTTTATCCGAAAACACAAAAAGCAAGCGAGGTATGTTATATACATCATGTGTATGATAGAGCTATTGACAAGGAAAAACTACAAATGAAGCAATGCAGAGAAGGTTTCTATGCATTTGAAGACAAACAAGGGTTCCCTGTAAACATTAGCAAGTCATTTGCAATAAAATCGGCTTATGACAGGGATTATCGACGTTCTGCAGATGAACAGATGTATGGCTATCAGTCATTAGATGCAGGAAGCATTTGGTTCTTTGAAGTTTCATCGGAGGAAGATAAATGGTTGGAAGAAATATCGAAAGCCTTGATTGAAGGCGAGAAACGAGTGGGACGTTCGAAAACAGCACAATACGGTTTGGTAAAAATAGAAGAATACAAAAACCCGTCAACAATTCCATCCGATAAGGAAGAAAACGAAACCCAAGAAATAAATCCATCTGAACTAAGTGATAACAGTAGTTTTGTTTTATTGTATGCCGATGCTCGTCTCATTTTTTTAGATGAGTACGGCCTACCCACTTTTCGTCCAAAACCAACAGACTTGGGATTTGAGGAAGAAGACGAGATCATTTGGGAAAAATCGCAATTGAGAACGTTTCAGTATGCACCATGGAATTTTACTCGTCAGGCGCGCGATACCGATCGTTGCGGAATTGAGAAAGGAAGCGTCATCTATATTAAATTGCATGCAGGTAGTTCTTATTCAGGAACAGGATCTAAGTTTGTCGGAAAGTATCAGAATGAAGGATTTGGGAAAGTGTTGATTAATCCGGATTTCCTATTATCAAAAAAGGATTCAAACGGAATTTCTTTATTTAAAATCAAAGAAAAAGGTAATAGTAATCATACTGTTACAACGGATAAGACACTTGAAATACTTACAAACGAATCAGATACAAATTATTTAAATGTGTATACATATCTGAAACAACAAAAAGAAAAAGAAGCTATGATCACTAAAGTGTATGAATTAGTTAATTCTTTTGTGATAGGGCCGGGGAAAGATTTTAAAGATGAGAAGTTTGCAAGCCAATGGGGTAATATTCGTAATTTGGCTATACAAAACGATGAGATTAATACCCGACACAATAAAATCAAGGAATATTTAACAAAAGGTATTGCAAAAGACAAATGGGAAGGAAATAGATACAGGAGTCTGGAGCGCTTTTTGAATAAAATTAAAGAAAAAGAATTGGATGATAATTTTGCAAGACAAGCGATTATCAACTTAGCAAATGAAATGGCAAAAGAAAAATAAGAGGAATAAATTATGTATCAACAAAAAAGATTATACCAATATCGCTTCCTTGCACGAATTGTGATCGAAGCTAATACTCCACTATCAGTGGGATCGGGTGATAAAGACATCATAACTAATCAATCAATTATACGTGATGTGAACGGGCTGCCATTTATTCCGGGCACTGCCATTGCCGGCATTCTGCGCCATGCCATGAGAGAATCCGACGCGAAACAAATCTTTGGATTTCAAGAAACACCGGAAGGACGAAGAAAAAGAAAAGAAAAATATTTGCGGGACGGATACAAAGAAAGCGACTTTCAGGAAAATATTGATGAAGGCTCACAGATCATCTTCTCTTCGGCTCATCCGGTTATTAATAAAAAAGGTGAAGTAGTAGAAGGACTTTTATCAAACTCATTTGACGACAAATCATTAAGGCATTTCATGTATTTGCCGATTCGCCAGCATGTCCGTATCAATGAAAAAGGCGCATCAGCTGATGAAGGCAAGTTTGACGATGAAGTGGTGTATAAAGGAACTCGTTTCTGTTTTGAAGTCGAAATGCTTTCCGAAACTGAAGATAAGAAGGAAGTTTTTAAAGACGTCCTATCCGAGTTAGCTTCTTCTACCATACAAATAGGTTCAGGAACCCGTTCAGGTCTTGGAGAGATAAAAATTATTCCTCCTTTGTGTCAGTTTGCTTATTTGAATTTAAAAATTAAAAATCATCGGGATACCTACATTCAAAAATCATCCTCTTTAAATGACTTATTTTGGAACAATCCTCTATTTATTCAAAATGAGGAACTTACAAAGAAAGAAGAGGGTTGGACAACATACCAATTAGAACTAACACCTGAAGATTTCTTCCTATTCGGATCCGGCTTCGGAAATGATGATGCCAATATGATACCTGTTAAGGAATCAATTCTTGATTGGTCGGGAGAAGGCGAAACACCATATTTAAAAAATGATTTTATCCTCATACCGGGTAGTTCAATCAAAGGAACTTTATCTCACAGAGTAGCTTATCATTACAATAAACTAAATCGTATTTTTACGGATGTAATCACTAAAGGATTAGAAAAAGAGGAAATCCCAATAAAAATTTCCGAGCATGTTGGAGATAAAAATAAAGCTGTAAGAACGCTTTTTGGATATACTACTCAAAACGATAACGATGCTGTTAGAGGAAACATTCTGATTTCGGATGTGATTCAGGGGAAAAAACATGAGCAAACAAAAACGCTGAATCATGTTTCGATTGATCGCTTCACTGGTGGCGCTATTGAAGGCGCTCTTTTTACGGAAGAAGTAATGTATGGAAAAGATGATACCTATAAACTTACATTTAAAGTTAAGTATGAGGCTTTAAAAGACAATGATGTCAAACAGGCGTTTGAGGAAGCATTATTTGACATTACAGAAGGGATGTTATCGCTTGGCGGAGGCGTCAATCGCGGACATGGATGTTTTACCGGAAAAATAATTGAAAACGGATATAAAGAAATTAAACGAAATGAAAAAAGTAAATGATTCAACAGAAACTACTCTCAAGGATATAGACATAGACTTAGTTTACGAAGGATATCTTTGGAGGAGCGATTCAAAAGAACCCACTTTCTTGAATGGGACAACACTTGGATCGCTGCAATTAGTGACATCAAATTCAGGTAAGCAAATTACTTTTGAAGAGATTTCAAACGAAAACAATCCTTTCATCATTGAAGGACAATTGTATAGCAAAGATGCAAATTTATCGTACAGCATCAAGTATGTTGATGGAAAGCATTATGTTATTCAATATGACTTGAATAAGTTACCCAATGATTGGGTTTTCGACGAAAAAAATGATTTGAAAAAATTTGTTGAAAATCGTATGAAAGGTATTTCAAAACTGAAATTCAGGCAATATTGGAAACCAGAGCCTGATACAGATAATTTATGTGAAGGCATGGAGGCATTAGTCCCTGCCGGTTTGGTTTTTGTTGGATTTGAATTATAACAGTAAAATAAGGAGATAATACAGTATGACTACAATTAAAGCGCCCTTCAATTTTGTTCCGTTATCGGAAAAAGTATTCTTTCCGGATTGGTCGGACAAAATATCACATGATGTTCCGTTCGAAGATAGTGAAAGTGGAATAATAGAACTGAAAATAACAGCAGAAACGCCGATCTTTGTTCGCAATGGACATTCAAAAGATGATGAAGAGAAAAACTATGAATCATTCAGCCATATTAACGGCAAATATTTTATCCCTGCATCCTCTCTTAAAGGGGCTGTTCGGAATGTATTGGAGATAATGAGTTTTGGGAAAATGCGGTTAGATAAGAATGCTAAATTTGCCCAACGGGAATGGGATAATACGACTCTCTATACGTTGAGAAATGAACAAAAGAAGTTTTTTTGCGGATATCTAATCAGACAAGAAACCGGATACGGGATTGTGGATTGTGGAAAACCATTCCGAATTGGTCATAAGCAAATAGATGAGAAATTAGGTCAGACATTATTCGAAAACAACTTCTCAAAAGACAAGGGGATTGATCTTAATAAAGGGATTTCAATTGACAATAAAGAATTCGATCCTAAAACGGCAATATATAAGTATGAACTAATTAAACATTTTGATATACTAAAAGAAAGCCGTTTTACCTTAGATACGGAATATTGTAAGGAGCACAAAGAGAATAGACTGAAATTTTCCAAAGACGGTGAGTTTGTCGGACGTTTGGTATTAACAGGGCAACCTGATAAGTGGAAATGGCCGCGCCCGCAAGAGCTTATTAGAGACGCGGGCAAGTTTTATGAATTTGTATTCTTACAGCCTAAACAAGAGAATATTATTCCTGTTACGGAAAAAGACTTTAATCACTTTAAGTTTATTTATTCAAAATCCGTGGAATGGGATAGAGCTAAAAAACTATTGGAAGAAGACGGTATACCTGTATTTTTCAGAAGAGAGAAAGGACAGTTAAAAGATTTTGGTCTTGCATATTTATATAAACTGCCTTATAACAATTCACCTTATGAAACATTATCTGAAGAGCATAAGATGGAAAATAAGCCGGATTTGGCAGATTGCCTGTTTGGTTTTACCAATAAGGAAAACTCTCTCAAAGGAAGGGTTCAATTTTCTCCGGCATTTTCGGATAACGCTCTTGAAAGCAGCGAAATAATCTTTACATTTGGAAGCCCGAAAGCGTCATATTATCCGATTTATATAAAGCAAGATGGGAAGGATGGCATCACACCAAAATATTTAACATATAATGATGGGAAAATCTCAGGTTGGAAAAGATATATGATTAGAAAAGATGCATGGGTAGAAAATAAACAAGATGATTCATCATGGGGATCGAAAACCCAAGAAGAATATATTTCTAATTTGGATACTATTATTAAACCTGTTGAAAAAGGAGCTGTTTTCACAGGGAAAATAAGGTTTCATAATTTAAGAAAAGAAGAATTGGGAGCTCTTTTATCAGCCTTGACTTTTCACAATTCAGAAGGTTATTTTCATCAGATAGGTCAAGGGAAACCGTATGGTTTTGGGAAAGTTAAAATTGAGGTTCGGCTGCCTGAACATATAGAGCATAATAAAAATCATTTGATGGCATTATTTGAAGATGCTGTGTCCCGGAAATTTCCCGATTGGCCTGTAAACAATTCTATTGTGCAACTTTTCACCATGGCTAAAGAAGAAATTACTGCTGAAGATGTGTTATTCAAATATATGCACATGGATACTAAAGATAAAGAAAAGAATGAGTTTATAACGGCAAAGTCACATAATGAATTTCTGCAAGAATTCATAAGATTAAAAAACTCAACTTATTCGCCAATATCATTAGTAGAAGATTTAGTAAAACAAAGGGAAAAAGAATCAGAATTTCAAAGAATGGAAGAACAAAAAAGAAAAGAAGATGAATCTCGGAGAAAAGCAGAAGAAAAGGAAAAATCGGATCAGGAAAATCTGTTGAAGAAAATAGAAAGCGGTTTGTCATTCCTTGATGAAAAGTATGATAATGGAGATTATAAAATCCATGACTTCAATGGAGCACGAAAAAGAATTGACAATTGGTTAAAAAAGGCAGACTTACCATCTTTGCCGGAGGATCAGGAAGAATCTTTAAAGAATACACTTTTTCGCTTGTATTCAAAGCCTGATAAAAAGGAAAAATCTGATTGGAGCGCTTTCTCATCTTCGATTTGGAAAATTATTTCCAAATATATTGGTGAAGAAAAAGCAACTATTTGGTTTAATGACATAGTGATAAACAGATAATAAATTATTACACAAAATTAAAAATAAACATTATGAAATGGATTAAAATTGAAGATAATGCAAGATATATGTCCATAGTAGGAATATGTCTTATGGAAATTGGTTTGATATTCTTAACCAAACTGTACTTTTCTTGTTTTTACAATAACACGATTTGTTACTTTTTTTATAACCATAAAGAGAATATCTTAATCTATTTGATGGTAGCTATTATTGGCTTCTTATTGGTCTTATTACCGTTATTGATTCATCGAAAATCTTTTCGTTTTAGAAGGGATACAATGACAAAATTGTTAGCAAGTGTTATTCGTTCTCGAACNTTGCATATCATCTANCTTTGTTTGTTTATACTGCACATATCTTGTCTGGGAAGNGTAACACACTCGTTTTTGATAGAAGATAATGAATTATTAGATGGCATTGTAATGATCATTATTACTATGGGATGTGCTGTCTTAATAATAACATTCCCCAATCCAAAAAGAAAGGAGAAAAATGAAAATAAGGTATTTATTTCCGGAATTTCAAAGTTTTCTTTTAAAAAAGAGGTTATTGAAGAATTTCAGTTATATCCGATCATTAGAGAGTTTTTTGTAATCAAAAGTAAAATAGCATTAAAAGAGGGTGATAAAATGCACATTATTCTATCTAAGGATATTAATCTCAACTATATTGAACAAAGAATTTCTGAAATACAAACACCGAAATTTTTAAAATCAATAAAAGGTTACAACTCTCAGGAATCTGTTGATTGGTTTATTCAAGAAATTTCAAAAATTGAATTAAATAACGACAATTTCTATAAAACGATTACCAATTTCATTAAACTTCATGCAAAATATACTTATTATGATAATAAAGAATTTTTAAAATTAATTGATAATCTTGAAATTACCTACTCTCCTCCTGCTAATTATAACAACTTCAAAGAGTGTTTTGATATAACAAGAACTATTTTAGAGGAATACGAAAAAGCAGGTTATGATGTAATAATCAATTCAAGCCCAGGAACAGCTACACTAACTTCAGCATTAACTATTTTATCTATGGCAAGTAATAGACAATTACTGTATTATAGTCAAGACGAAACCATAGAAATCAAAGATAAGATGATAGAAATCATGGAAAATAAGATAAATTTCAAGGAGTTTATAGAAAATGTTTCTGAAGAATTGTCTTATCCTGATGACTAATTTATTGACCATCTCTTTCTGATATTCTGGAACTTTTAACAATTCACAGAAATTGGTTAGTAATGGAAGAAATTGACAAACCTACGTTCTTTGACATGTTGATTAATAATATAGAAAATGCAAAACAATGAATTCTTTTTTCACAGATGACTATTTCACATGAATGAATTTAAAAAAATTATTTATGCTGTTTTAATAAAATTTTAATGAAAGAAACTTACTGTCCGAGTATGATCTATTCTTAAAACGGAAGGAATCATTTAATTAATCAACTAATAATTAATTAAATTGATTCTTTCCTTTTCCGCGAGAACGGTATTAATACTTTGAGGTCGCATTGATTGTGTGGTTGGATTTTACAGATTCTTTACTTTGCATATGCTGCGAGAGCGGCATTGAGACGCCTATTGCGGAACTTCCAGCGTACCACTGATGATTCTTCCTTTGCTGCGAGAGCGGCATTGAGACATTGTATGGTTCGCGTTCACATTTGTAAACGTGTGATTCTTTCCTTTGCTGCGAGAGCGGCATTGAGACATTGGAGACTCCCATTATCCCCAAAGAAGTAACGATTCTTTCCTTTGCTGCGAGAGCGGCATTGAGACTTAACGTGGATAATGAAAGGCAATTAGCTACAGCGATTCCTTTGCTGCGAGAGCGGCATTGAGACATGGTAAATTTTCCCATGCTGCTTCCATTTTTTGATTCTTTCCTTTGCTGCGAGAGCGGCATTGAGACTGTGAGTCATTATGAGTCATTTTGTGTTTACAGTCTTTACCCAACCAATTGGAGATTCTTTCCTTTGCTGCGAGAGCGGCATTGAGACAAAGTAGTTCATCAGTTTCAAATCCCACATCCTTTCAGATTCTTTCCTTTGCTGCGAGAGCGGCATTGAGACTCGCCGCCGGAAGCCCTTATCAGTTCGGGTTTGATTCTTTCCTTTGCTGCGAGAGCGGCATTTAGACTTTTAACTGACACATAAGATATTTGGTTTAAATTGATTCTTTCCTTTGCTGCGAGAGCGGCATTGAGACGCTGCGATAAATGCCTCATCAGCAGCCCATTTAAGCAGATTCTTTCCTTTGCTGCGAGAGCGGCATTGAGACGATTATCATATGCTCCCCACAAATGATGATCCTCTCCATGATTCTTTCCTTTGCTGCGAGAGCGGCATTGTGACTTTTAAAGCCGTCGGAAAGTTACAGCAACAAGGGAGATTCTTTCCTTTGCTGCGAGTGCGGCATTGAGACACTAAGGAGCAATAGCACGATTACGATTAAAGCCCGATTCTTTACTTTGCTGCGAGAGCGGTATTAATTACTTCTTTTTTTTCAAACTATTGGAAAGAAGAAAAATTTCAACTATTTTTGCACCAAAATATGCTATGAATTCTTTACTCTTTTGCTACTATAAATTATCATGTAACATTCCATCGCAGGGATATTCTCAAAAGGTAATAATCAATACGAATTTTGAAGCATGTATTAATGAAGTAGTTAGCAAAGAAATCGTAGATAATCAGTTATGTAAATGAGAATTACCATGTCCGGCCGCTATTCAAAACCCTCTGCCTCCAGGTCACATTGCATAGTGCATGGAAGGTTGTCAAGTTGAAAAACTCGGCTGGAGGGATTGACGGGCTTTCGGTTGAACAGTTTGAGGAGCGACTGACGGAGAATCTTACGGCTTTGCGGCAGGAATTAATCAATAAAACATGGAATCCGGAACCTTACCTTCGGGTAGAAATTCCCAAAAAAGAATCGGAAGTCAGGCAATTAGGATTGCTGAATGTTCGGGATAAAATCGTACAGCAGGCGATCAAAATGCTGATAGAACCGCTATTCGAAAAAATGTTTCTGAACAACAGCTACGGCTACCGGCAAGGGAGAGGGCCTTCTCGCGCTGTACGTCGTGTTATGGACATTTATCATCAAGTGAAAAAAGGCTGAGTAGCAAAGCTGGATGTAGATGACTATTTCGATACTATCACTCACTAACGCCTTTTTACCCGACTTCAGCAAGTACTCAATGACGGGGAAATGGCACGACTGATTGAACTGTGCGTGCGCATGGGAGTAGTAACGAAACAACTGAAATGGAGCGAGTTTGATAAGGGAGTGCCCCAGGGGGCCGTACTTTCACCGTTGCTTGCAAACTTTTATTTACACCCCTTCGACCAGTTTGTGGTAAGTAAAACGCCTAATTATGTACGCTATGCCGATGACTTTCTGGTTGTCATGAATAATCGGGAACAGTTGGAAGCGATTGTTTATGACATCCGGAATGTCCTGGAAAATAAATTTTCGCTAAAACTGAACCCTCCGGTAATTACCGATCTGGAAACCGGAACGGAGTTTCTGGGAATTTGCATCAAACGGTCGGGACTGGCACTATCAGAAAAGAAACGGAAAAATTTGGAAGAACGCATCAATGCCATCGAATGGCAAAATGCACATTTATCTGAAAAAAATAAGGAAACCCTGCAGGGAATAAGAAATTACTATGCTAAATTACTGCCTCAAACCGTATTGAAAGAATTGGACATCCTGCTCATTGCCAGGATTCACGAGTGGGTGAAACGAGACCGGACTGCTATTAGCAGTAAAACCATGCTGGAAAAAAGTTTGAAAGAAATTGATTTTTTTGCGGACGAAACCAATCTTGTTAAACCGCTTCTGATAAAAGAATGTGTGACTTCCTATTCGGACTTGAAAAAAAAGAAATCTCCCAAAAACTCAAAGGCAGACAACAGGCAGTTGATTCGGCAGAAAAAACGCGAATATCACAAACTGGAGGCCGAAGGATCCGAATGGGAAGTAAGCACTCCCGGTTGCTTTATTGGGAAATCAAACAGGGGGATTATTGTCCGATCGGACGGGAAAATACTGAACAAAAAACCATCAACGGCTTTGAAGCATATCATCATCCGGGGAGACGGCGTTTCGTTTTCGAGTAATGCCGTTAGTTATTGTATGGAAAATGGCATTTCGTTTGATTTCTTCGATGCGCGGGGAAAGCACTATGCCTCTCTGTTATCGCCCGTCATGATGGATGGAATGTTGTGGCAACAACAGTCGCTTTTACCCATAGACCGAAAAGCCATGTTAGCCGGACGTATAATTTTAGGCAAAATGAAAAATCATGAGAACCTGATTAAGTATTTCCACAAGTATCATAAAGAATCTATTGGCGCTTTGCCGGAAAAATATATTGAGGTCATTCTCCGCATAGATAAATGTATCAATAATGTCAAGTCCTATAAAGAAAATGATGCGGAATATGCCACATTTTTCATTTCGCAGGAAGCGGTGGCCGCCGTAGCATACTGGGATTATATTCGTTTATTGCTGCATGATGACAGGGTAGATTTTCAAAAACGGGAACGGCAGGGAACTTCCGACTTGATGAACTCGATGTTAAATTACGGATACGCCATCCTGTATGCACGTGTATGGAAAACGGTATTGGCACAAAAACTAAACCCTTCGCTATCAGTTCTGCATGCATCTCAACCTGGAAAACCGACTTTCGTTTACGATATTGTGGAATTATTTCGCGCCCAGGCTGTGGACAGAGTCGTTATTGCGCTCATACAGAAGGGTGAACCACTGAAAATGACAAAAAACATGCTCAGTGAACCGACTAAAAAAATATTGGTGCAAAACCTTCTGGAACGTTTTAACCGGTATGAAAAATACCGGGGAGAAGAAATACAGTTCGTTGAGATTATCCGAAGGCAGGTGCGCGAAATAGCTGATTTTATTTCCGGAGAAAGTAAAAACTACAAACCCTATATTGCAAAATGGTAGTATGAGACGGGCAAAGAGAATATTTTGTGTTGTGGCTTACGATGTTGCCGATGATAAACGAAGGTCGCGAATCTCGAAAACGCTGGAAAAATACGGGGTCAGGGTGAATTTTAGCGTCTTCGAGTGTATGTTTACGGAAAGTCAGTTTTTGAAAGTACAGCAATTACTGAAAGAAAAGATGGCAACGAAAGAATATACTATTGTATATTATCCGGTTTGCATAAACTGTTTTACAAAGATAGTCTATCAACCGGCACATAAAAGAGCCTCAAATACAGTTGAAATATTCTAAAAAGTCATGAAAACAATTGCGAAGATTTCAAAAAGATATAACATGCTGTTTTTCAGTAAAAATACGTTTTTCAGCAGTTTTTACTGTCTTGAAAAAGTTCGCAAATGTCGCCGTTTTATTTTTCAGCCAAATCATTTTCGAAAATTACGTTTTCTTAACACTTCGTTCTTTGACATATTGCTTTGATTTTCTTGCAGTTACAAAAACACCCAAAAAGGCGTTTTTCGCAAATGCCCTTTTGGGGTAGAATCGAAAAAACATTTGCGAAGATTTTATTTATCATAACGGACTAAAGCCTCAAATGAAAAATCGCATAAATACTTGCTTGTGTTTTACAAAAAAATACCGTACATTTGCGAACTTTCTGAAGAAAGAATCTAACGGTTTGACAATGAATGGCCTGTTTTTTAACGGAAAGAATTGATTTTATTAATCCACTTATTATGAGGTTGATTCTTTCTTTTGCTGCGAGAGCGGCATTGAGACAATAACTTCCGAGGAACGATTTGGGGTCGTCACTAAGATTCTTTCCGTTGCTGCGAGAGCGGCATTGAGACAAATTTGTTGTACGGAACAACTTCCGAGAAAACACTTGATTCTTTCCGTTGCTGCGAGAGCGGCAT
>JGI24702J35022_10001545_pt1 | contig 14277 bp, 8 predicted proteins | sample TergutTh196P4_FD_35022 | JGI IMG/M metagenome (IMG submission 35022)
AAAAGAAGCTGGTTATGCAATGGGTGGCACTCGCTTTGAAGTGATCAAAACAATAGTCTTACCGTATTGCAAGTCTGGTATCTTTGCAGGGACAATATTAGCTTTGGGCAGAGCACTAGGAGAAACTATGGCAGTAACAATGGTGATTGGCAATAGAAATTTTCTACCCAAAAGTATTTTTGACCCAGCTAATACTTTGGCAAGTGTTTTGGCAAGTGAGTTTGCGGAATCTACAAATCCTATCCATTTGTCATCTTTAATCCATCTTGGCTTAATATTGTTTTTAACTACAGCAATAATAAATATTGTAGGGAAAGCCATAATGAAAGGTGTTAAATAAAATATGTACATAACAAATATCAAGATGCGAATTATAAAAGACAAGCTTTTTTTAGCAGTCGTAACCGTCTCGTCTTTTATAGTTGTGATACCACTATTTTTAATATTATACTATATTTTTAAAAATGGGCTTAGCGTGATAACCTTTGATTTTTTGACAAAAATGCCCAAACCTATGGGTGAAATCGGAGGGGGTATTCTAAATGGTCTTGTAGGAACTGCGATGCTTATCGTTGTGGCATCAGTCATGGCGATTCCGTTTGGAATAAGTGTGGGAATATATTTATCAGAATTTACCCACCAAGCTTTGGCAAAATATGTCCGATTTTGTGTGGAAGTCCTTCAAGGTATTCCATCTATTGTGCTTGGTATTATTGCATATATCTGGATAGTTTTGCCCACGAAAAGTTTTTCTGCTTTTGCTGGTGCTATAGCTCTGTCAATCATGATGTTACCTGTCATTATTCGAAGCACAGAAGAAAATTTAAAAATGGTACCTCAAAATTTAAAAGAAGCCTCTCTATCACTAGGTGTATCATATTCTACCACTATTATCAGAGTTGTCTTACCTTGCGCTTCCAGCGGTATCGTCACAAGTATTTTGATAAGTATTGCCAGGATTGCAGGTGAAACCGCCCCATTGCTTTTCACTGCGTTTGGAAGCCCTTTTTTAAGTCTTGCATTAAACAAGCCAGTAAACTCTTTACCTCTATTGATCTATAAATATGCAAGCAGTCCCTTTCCACAAGACAATCAGTATGCTTGGGGTGTGTCTGTGATACTCTGCATCTTTGTATTATTATTAAATTTCTTCGCCAAAGGAATTGCAAAAAAATGGAAAGTCCAATTTTAAAAGTAGAAAATTTTTATGCTACATATGGAGAAGGCGACATTGTAAAAAATATATCAGTAGAGTTCGAAAGAAATAAGGTTCACGCAATTATAGGTCCGTCTGGTTGTGGTAAAACAACCTTTATGCGCTGCATCAACCGGATGCACGAGCTTATGCCAAATTCTAGTGTAAAAGGTTTTATATATCTAAACGAAAAAGATATTCATAAAATAAACCCCATAGAACTACGGCGGAAAATAGGCATGGTTTTTCAAAGACCCAACCCTTTCCCCACTATGAATATATATGACAATGTGATTTCTGGATATATCTTAAACGGAATCAAATTATCTAAACAAGAAAAAGATAATATCGTGGAAGAATCTTTAAAAAATGTTGCATTATGGGACGAAGTAAAAGATATATTACACAGAAAGGGGACTTTTCTTTCTGGTGGTCAGCAACAAAGACTTTGTATAGCAAGAGGACTTGCTTTAAAACCGGATATTATGTTACTTGACGAACCCACAAGTGCTCTTGACCCTAAAGCGACCAAGAAAATAGAAGAACTAATAGTTAAATTAAGGGAAAAAGTGACTATTATATTAGTCACCCACAATATAGGGCAAGCGGCTCGAGTGTCTAACTATACAGCCTTTATCTATCTTGGAGAATTGATAGAATACGGGCATACAGAAAAATTATTTACCGTCTCCAAAGACAAAAGAACAGAAGAATACCTAACTGGAAAGTTTGGATAAAACACAAAGGAATAATTTATGCTTCGATTAAAAGTGACAGAACTAAGAGAAAAACTCATCTATGAGTCGTCTCTGGTAGAAAAAATGATTTATAATGCCATTTATGGCTTATTAGAAACCGATACACAAAAACTTCAGCAAGCTCTGGAATACGAAACTTTAATCAACCAAACTGAGATGGAAATAGAAGAATTGTGTATAAACTTAATAGCTCTCTACCAGCCAGAAGCAAAAGACCTGCGAACGATTATTATGATTTTAAAAATAAATAATGATTTTGAAAGAATGGGCGATCAGGCAGTAAACATTATCTACGCGGCAAATTTTCTAATAGAGCGACCATCGCTTAAACCTCTCATCAGCATATCTGCAATGGCCAAAGAAACTATCCACATGCTTCAAAAAGCACTGAATGCGTATATAAATGAAGATGTGGTTCAATCGAAAGAAATATGCGTTTTTGACGATGTGATAGACGGCTACCGAGACCAAATAACTAGAGAGTTAATCACCTATATGCTTAGCGATCCACAAAATATAGAAAGAAGCTTAAAACTATTAAAAATAACCGAAAACCTAGAAAGAATTGCAGACCTTTGCACTAATGTCGCCGAAAATACTATTTTTATCAAAGAAGGTAGAGTGATAAAGCACAATACACCCTCAACTTAGTTTTTTTGGGGGAGCAAATCAGCTTTATATCTCCTCATAGCCTTGTTTTTTATTTGTCTTGTTTTTTCTCTGGAAATATTTAGTATTTCAGATATTTCGATCAAAGTTTTTTTTTCTACAAAATATAAAAACAGGATTTTCTTTTCTATCTCTGGCATTTCCTCTGGTAATAGAAGAACATTGTGATTTATATAGTTATCAGTTACTGTCGCTATGGGTGTGTTGTCTGCAATTGGCGATACACATGTGTAATGTTTATTCTCTTGTAGTACATAACCTAAGATGTTGTTTTTTATGCAGTGAGTAGCAAAAGTAACAAACGATACACCTCTTTTTTCATCAAATTTTTTGTGTGCTTCAAATAGGCCAATCAGTCCTTCTTGTACCAAATCTTCAAAATCTAAGCCTGAATTGTTAAACGAATGGGCTATTTTTCTGACAAGATTGATATGTTTGTTGACGAAATCGTTATCCATAAAGAAATTAATAAACCTTCTATATCGGCAGTATTATTGTAAAAGTCGTTCCATTCCCAATTTCGCTTTCGACAGATATTTTACCGTTATGTAGATGAATGATATGTTTCACAATGGCGAGGCCCAAGCCTGTTCCGCCCATTCTTTTGGAACGAGATTTGTCTACCACATAAAACCTTTCAAATATTTTAGTAATATCTTTTTGAGGTATGCCGATGCCATTGTCATGGACTTTTATGATAAAGGTTTTGTTTTCATATTTTATTGATACAGTTATCTCTCCATCTCCTGAGTATTTTATAGCATTGTCTATGAGGTTTATAAATACTTGTTCAAGCATAAATTCATCAGCATAAAGCATTGGCAAGCCTTCTGATAATTCATATTTGATACTCATTTTTTGCTTTTTGATGCTATCTATAAACAGAACCTCGATTTTACTAATAAAAGTGTCGCAATTTATTTCTTGCTTTATTATAGATGATGATTGCTCTAGTTTTGATAGAGTAAGCAAATCGTTTACAATAGCAATCAGTCTTTCTGTGTTTATGCTGACGATATCAAGATATTTCTTTTGCTGGGGATTTGCTTCTTCTATAAGTGTTTCTACAAAACCTTTGATGGCGGTCAGGGGAGTTTTTAGTTCGTGAGAAACGTTTGAAATGAGGTCTTTTTTAAACCTTTCTACTGATTTTATATCTGAGATATCAATCAATGTAATAATAATATTTTCGTTTGAGTGCAAATATGAGACAGTGCACAGATAAATTGTATTAAAGAGTTCTATTTCTCTTGTTATGTTTTCTTTTGAGGCTAATACATCGTGATAAATCTTTATAATATCATGGTTTCTAAGCAATTCAAAAAGGTGTAATCCAACACAACAATCTTTATTGATAAGATTTTCAAATTTTTTGTTTGCCATTTTTATGATAGCGTTTTGATCTACTATCCAAATAGATTGATTGATTGCGTTCATAATGGACATCAGAGTCTCTTTTTTGGAATTTATCTCCTCAAAAGAGTTTTTTAAACTAATGGACATTTGCCTAAATTGACTTGTTAATTCACCGATTTCGTTTTCTTCTGATACAATGATTGGTATGTCCATGTTATTTAGATTTACAAGCGATGCGACTTTTGTAAGATGTTTGATAGGTGCTATCATTCTGCGTGTATAGTAGATAAAAATCATCAAGGTGAGAGTAAGGAAAATACCAATCAATATTATCAAATTTCTTAAAAACACATTCCATGACTTCAGCACTACATTTTTGTCTTGGATCACGACAAAATATCCATTTATTTGTGACTGAAAAAATATAGGGTAGCTGGAAATAAAAAAGTCATTTGACTTATTTTCACTTTACAATGGTTTGATATAATAAAGCAAAAATTAAAAACAAAGTACATTAAGGAGTACAAAATGGTTAAAATGACAAAAAAACTCATCATCGTAGTAGGTTTATTAATGTGTGTTATATGCACATTGACTGCACAAAGGTTGGAAATCCTGGGTGCTGGGGCGACATTCCCATACCCTTTATATTCAAAAATGTTTGATGAATATAGCAGGGTAGGGGATAGGGTAAATTATCAGGCAATAGGTTCTGGTGGCGGAATAAACCAGCTTACTGCCATGACAGTTGATTTTGGTGGCACAGACGCGATAGTATCATCTGATGTTGAAGCTACAACTGGAAACACTATTCTTCATGTTCCGACTTGTCTTGGGGCAGTTGTTGTTACCTATAATCTACAACTCCCCGATAATGTAAAGCTAAGGTTTACAGCCGATGTGATTGCCGATATATTTCTGGGTAATATCAGTTCTTGGAACGATATTCGTATTCGACAGATAAATCCGGATGTCAATATTCCCAATAGACCTATTACAGTGGTTTATCGTTCAGATGGAAGCGGAACTACAAATATTTTCACTGAATATCTTGAGAAAACAAATCAAAAATGGGCTACTTCCGTTGGTTCGGGAACGGCAATTCGCTGGCCTGCTGGTATAGGTGCCCGTGGAAACCCTGGTGTGTCTGCTTTTGTTCAGCAAACCCCTGGAGCGATAGGTTATGTAGAATTGGTCTATGCCCTTAGCAATAATATGCCATATGGAGATGTGCAGAATAAAGCCGGAAACTTTATTACACCAACCATAGAGTCTGTAACTATAGCTGCTAATGTAGACATCCCCGCAGATACCAAAGTCTCTTTGACTGATACAGACGCGGAATTAGGTTACCCATTGAGTAGTTTTACATGGATAATTCTTTTCAAAGAACAAAGCTACAATAATAGACCAATAGAAAAAGCAAACGCTACTGTTAACCTTGTTCGTTGGATGATTACCGATGGGCAAACATTTGCTTCTGCACTTCATTATGCTCCACTACCAGAAGCAGCAAAACAAAGAGGTCTTGCTTTATTACAAAGCATTACATACAACGGACAAGTATTAAGATAATATGGAGGAATAAAAATATTATTTACTAATAATGATAGCAGCATAATGTATATCCTTATCAGCACCAATCACCACTTATGGCAGTGCAAGAACAGGATATGGGTTAAAAAATTTAGATGAAGATCGTAGCGGAATTGACGGTGGTGAGTTGCTGAAAAAACTCTTGACGAGACTATCCGTAAATAATAATCAAATATTGTCCTATCTATGCAGAATTACTAGTAAAATAGTGTTACACATAAAATATTGACAAAAAGATTAATCTTTTATATTATATATATAATACAAATTCATCCCGAAGGGATTGATCTCTATGTAGAAAACGATTGACCTCACCACCTTTCCAGTCTGCCGAAGGTGGGCAACATTGTATATGAAGAGGCTGTCGCATAGTGAAATTTTATGGGTAGCAACGGTATCTTGCCATTGCTATTTGAAGATGTGATCAATATGTTTTTTGTTGCAATACATAAGGTTATAGATTATTATTAGTCATTGATAGGTTTTGCTTCAACGGCTAGATGCCGTTGCAACATCACTATGCGACAGCCTCATGAATATCTCTCTGTGTCACCCCTTTGGAGTGGGTAAAAATGTAACAGGGGTGTATCGTCTCCTACATAGCGATCGACACCTTCGGTGTGAGTTGGTATAATATTTAAATTTATTTACGTCCAGTCTCCTCTTAACTCCAAAGAATATTATTTTATCTTAACATCAAATTAATAAAACTATTGAAATTTTGTCGGTCAGTAGTGTTTTTAAATATCAGATCGTTAATAATTTCAGGCTTAGAGGGGTGGGGATTTTTAATGGTTAGTTCACAAAATACTATAAAAAAATCAGAAAATGATGAACTTCAAACTATAATTTAGCAGAATAAATTTAATAGATTAGCAATAGCGGTAGTCTCCGATTGCTAATTGAAGCGGGTTTATGGCGATTGGAAATCGCCGCTACGGTTAAAAGTTAACTCATATACATCGTCTCCTCCTTCCAATGTTGTCGCATAAAAGAGCCACTACGCGACAGATTTTCTCTATATAGTTAGAGTTTCAAGCGCAATAAACATGACTTCATGCAATTTGTCGAACATTCTCACTTTTTTGACCCTTTTTACCGATTATTTTGAACTATCCAATAACTACTATCTACCACAACTCTATATGTATAAAACAGATATGTTTATAAGTTGTTTATCGAATTATCCCTCTTGCGAGTAAATATTTGATAATTAATGCGTAGATCATTTCTAGGGGAAAAAATAACCGTGGGAATAATTTTGCTGCCAAAACTTACTTTTTAGAATATTGGGGAACTATAAGACAAAAGAGGCAATAATTAATAAGCCTGGAGTTCGCTTTCATGGAGGTTAACAAGTAGAAAGCAACAACGAAGAAAAAAAATATTTTTTATCAAGAAAGGAGACGCGCGATGAAACATTTTTTTATCACATTATTGTTCACGGGATTGGTGTTATCAATATTATTCTCTCAAATAACAACCTTTCCTTTTGAAGAAAATTTTGAAGGTTCAACATTTCCTCCCCCTGGTTGGACAACTAATGACCTTGATGGTGATGGTCACAACTGGTTATTATGGAATGCTGAAGCTAAAGCTACTTGGATTGGTCAAGGGCTTTTTCTGGGATATTATTCAAGTCCTGGTGGGGTTCAAGCGGCTTTTTCTCAGTCGGTGATTCTACCTTTTGCCAATGGTGGAGTAAATCTACCTCTTAACCCTAATAATTACCTTATATCACCAGCCATATCTTTACCACTTGGATATTCAGCGGCATTGACCTACTATTCTTGGACGCTTGATCATCCTACAGAAACCTATTCAGTAATGGTTTCAACCACGAACACTAACCCGACAAGTTTCATTACTCTGGAAACAGTAACTCCATCGAGCATTAACCCTACATCAAAACAGATCGATTTAAGCTTCTATGCAGGGCAAACGGTTTATTTAGCTTTTCGCCATCATAATAGTACAAACAGTTTGGGGATTGTTATTGACGCGGTAAAGGTTTCCACCACCCTGATACAAACGCATGATTTAGCAGCACTAGCTATTACTGGGCCACAACCGAATTGGGTGACGCTTAATCAACCTATCAATTATACGGTACGCATCCAAAATTTGGGTTCACAAGCAGTAACATCAAGTGATTATTCCGTACGGTTAATGCAAGGTACAACTATTCTGCAAACCTTAAATGGCGCAAATCTTAACTATAATGCCACTTCTATTTTTGATTTTTCATGGACTCCGGCAGCTACTGGTATGTATGAAGTTTTTGGGGAAGTTGTATATACTGCTGATACGGTTCTTGAAAACAATAAAACTCAATCCTTACAAACGCATATCTTGGCTGTGGGAACAGAAATTAATCGTCTGGGGGACCCGAATACGGCCAATTTTTCGGTGTGGCCTCCCCCTTTTCATTTTAGTTGGAATAGTTCAATTTCACAATCAATTTATCTGGAAAATGAAATAACCTCCCGAGGTGAAATAACGCACCTCACTTTTACCTTTCAAGGGGCCGGGAATATACCTGGACCTCGCCCGGTAAAGATTTTTATGGCAGCCTTGGACCCTAGTAAAACATCCTTTGATTCAAATTCCGACTGGGTGCCTTATCAGCAGTTAACTCTTGTTTATGAAGGTGAATTTCCTGTTCATATTAATCGAACCGATGAAATTGTCCTGATACTTAATCCTCCATTTAGCTATAACGGGGGAAATTTATTAGTAATGACCCAGAGAGTTTTATATCCTGAAACTACGATTTATACAAGTAATAGTTTTTTGGTTAATAGCGTTGGTACCGGTAATAATAGAGCTTTAGTTCGCTCTTCAGACACCGCGGCATATGGGCCAACCGATAATTGGAATACTCCTACTTCAGGTGATGGGTATGGCGGGTTACAAACTTGGGTGCCCAACATACGATTATTTTTTAATACAGCTGGATTAGGTGCTCTTGAAGGTTCTATTGTGCATAATGGAACTTCTCTTGAAGGTGTAAAAATAACTCTTGCCGATACAGGCCGAAATGTTCTAACCAACGCTCAAGGCAATTATCAATTCGATAATATTTATCCGGGTTTAGTAACCGTTTCTGCTGCAAAATACACCTATAAAACAGAATATTCTGATGTGGAGATTATAGGCGGAGAGACAGCGGTACAAAATTTTATACTGAACCTAGCCACAGCAGATTTAGTTGCTCTTACTTTTAGTGGTACCCAATGGCCGACTGCAGAATACAATAATCCTTACCACCTTCAAGTGCAGAATGCTACTATTTATAATGCTTTGGGGGTAAATTATACCATTACTCTGAAACAAGAACTAGAAAATAATGATGATTTAGTCTTGACCACAGTTCAAGGAATTAACCTTGCAGCTGATGCTACCCATGATTTTATTCTTCATTTTGTTCCACTTGTGGCTAGTGTGGAGCAGCAAATAAAACTTTATGCAGAAATTAATTATACCCTTGATGAAAATCCATATAATAACCGTTCTGACCCGATCACTGTTTTGGTTATGCCTCCTGGTGTTAGTTACACCTATATTGGCAATCCACTAAGCACAACTATTTCGCAAGCCAATCCAGTTAATCTTGGCTGGGAAAGTAGCGTATCTCAAGCCATCTATCGCGCAGAAGAAATCCAAGTTAATGGATTAATAACTCATTTAACCTATTGGATCACACCTGGAGGGGTTATGGCAGATAATAGAGTAGTGGAGTTCTATATGGCAACAACAAACATGAATGCTTTTCCACATACTGATGCTTGGGTTCCTTTTGATCAATTTCAACTTGTATATCAAGGTCCAATCAATATTCCACCTTCTTCAGAAATGGTCAGTGTTCACATAGAATTAAATGAACCATATAATTATGTGGGTGGAAATCTTGTTATGATGGGGTTTACTCCTCGTGATATCCGCACTGCAGGCGGAAATAATTGGCAATTAACAAATTTTCCCTCTCAAAATAGATCAATTTGGAATTTTGGCAATGCCATCGATTTTGATTTAAGTAATTTGCCAACGGGTACTTTTACAACAGGGATTAATAATATTGCTCTGACCATCCAAGTAGGAGATTTTGGTTCATTAATTGGAACCGTGACTAGTGAAGGCAGCCCTGTGGCAGGGGCTATGATCCAAGTTAACGGGACCAACCGGAGAGGTTATTCCCAAGCAAATGGGAATTTTGAAATCCCTAATTTACTTGTTGGGTTCTACTCTGCAACTGTAATTTGTCATGGATACACAACCAGCCTCGTGAGCAATTTTGAAATTCAAGCCGGGCAATCGACAACTGAAAATATTGAATTAGTCAAACAACCCACAGTATTAGTAAGCGGATTAGTTATTGCTTCTGACACCCAAGCTGGTTTACCGGAAGCAGTAGTTATGCTTGCTGGCTATGAAAACTATCAGGCGATTACCAACGCTCAAGGCGAATTTATCTTGCCAAGTGTTTACTCTGAGCATGTTTATACATTGACTATTGCGAAAGAAAAATACATCCGGTATACGAATACAGCTTTTGAAGTATCTGGTACGACAGACATTCTTTTAGATCAGATCATCATCATGGAAAGAACAAATCCTCCTGAAAAAGTTTTCGCAGACGTTTCTGGTTCGTCAATGCAAATCACCTGGGATCCCCCCAGAGAGGGTCTTGAAACATGGATTACTCATAGTAATGAAAATCCCTCCCACTGGGGAGTGGGAACCGCTTCCAGACTACATTTTGTAGCTGCCCATCGTTTTACTCCAGAACAGTTGTATGTCTTGGGGGTTGCAGGGGCTGATTTAGTCTCGGTATCTTTCTATGTGATTGACTTGCTTATTTCAGCAGAAATTAGAATTTACCAAGGGGGAGGAGATCAACCTTTGCATTCTGGCGCCCTTGTATATTCTCAACCAATTGACTTATCTGATATTATTAGTAATGATTGGACTAATATTCCCTTACACAATGTGATCCAAATTCCCTCAACAGAGGAATTCTGGATAGGAGTTTATTATGAAATGATGGGTACAACACCTGCTGGTTATGATAGTGGACCTATGGTATATGGATATGGAGATTTGATCTACTACAATAATAGTTGGGTGAGCGTTAACGATTTAATTCCTGGTACCAATGCCAATTGGCTCATTAAAGGATTTGTTGCAGGAGCAGATGATCCGATCACCTTAAGAATAGCACAAGGACAGGACGAACAATTGATCAAGCAAAGTATTTCATCGACGCCCAGATCACAGATAAATTACCGAGAAATCGAAGAGAACTCAGCTTCCCCTTTGATGGTTAGGAAGAGTACAAAGATCAAAGATCATGAGTTCACCACTTCACTAATTAAACGGGATAAGAAGTCTGTACCTATATCTAGAGATCAGGTACTGATCCGTCTCTTGGAAAGTTATACTATCTACCGAGCGAATATTGATCAGCTTAATCAAGAGGATACTTGGGTTTTACTTGCGAATAATATAACTACATTAAGCTATACTGATCATGGATGGAGTAATGTCGGTACGGGGGCTTATAAATATGTAGTACAAGCAGAATATTCCCATAATTATTATTCTTTACCGGCATTTTCGAATACGGTTAGTATGGGTATGACTAGCCAGGTAACGATAAATGTTACTACCGATGATGGGGGGGAGATTGAGGGTGCGAAAGTAAGATTAATAAATAATAGTGGTGATTTAGACCATGTTTATGAAGAAATTGCTGCTAGTAACACCATTATTTTCCCAGCGGTCTGGTTTGGAAATTATAGCTTAAGCCTTAGTAAAATGGGATATATGACGTATCAGCAGCCTAATCTCGATATTATGAGTGATCCCTTTCAACACAGCCTAAATCTGCCCATAGATTATGCCTTAATCAATGAAAGCTTCGAGGGTGTTTTCCCTCCCGAGGGATGGCGCATCATAGACAGTGATAGTGATGGGTTTACATGGAGGCGGGTCAACCAGCCAGGACACCCGACGAATACCGGGGCTTATGCCATAATGAGTGATTCTTATATTGCAGGTAATGCTTTGTATCCCGATAATTGGTTGATTACTCCTCCTCTACCCTTGCGGGGCGGAGCAGATGCGGAAGCGTTATTAAAATGGTATGTTGCAGCTCAAGATCCTCGTTATTTCGCTGAAAAGTATTCGGTTCTTATTTCCACTAACCCAGATTTAGCATCTTTTATGAGTGTTTTTTCGGAAACTTTACAAAATACAGATTGGCAAGAACGAAGCCTTGATCTAAGTTTTTTGGCAGGTCAAACCATTTATATTGCCTTCCGTCATCATGATATTTCAAATCAGTACCAAATCAAACTTGATGATATCCAAGTGATTTCTATCAATACTACAGGTAAAACAGATTCTCCCGTGATACCCCTTAAAACTGTATTAAAAAGTAATTATCCTAACCCTTTTAACCCATCGACAACTATTTCCTTTGATATGGCAAAAGGTGATTTAGTGCAAATTGATATTTATAATATTAGAGGGCAAAATATTACTACTCTCTTCAATGGATATTTGGAAGCCGGTACTCACCAAGTAGTCTGGAAAGGGACAGATAACCACGGTAAAACTGTGGGTAGTGGTATATATTTATACCAAGCAAAAATCGGAAGTTTCTTAGAGACGAAAAGAATGGTTTTAATGAAGTAAAGAATATTTTGAAAATCAATATTACTTGAGAACCAAGGAAAGCATTCCGAAAATAATAATTTTAAAATTTTGAGGCGAACTTCCTTCCACTGATCCTTACCTCCGTCTCCGTAAGTTCTTTGATAAAGGAATTCGCCTCATAGTATGCAGAAGGTATTTACTAGTTCATACCAGATGCTCCCCCAAAAATACTACCTGCTAAACATCTGGTTAAGGAATAAGAAAAGATAAATGATATACGGAGGAAAAGAACATGAATAGTCCTTTTTGGAAAGCTAGTAACAGTATGGTTAAAGTAAACAGTATAAGTTGCTTAATCATATTTTTAGGGATAAATTTGTTGTTGGCTAGCGATTATTATGTGGTAGCAGAAATGTTTTCTGCTACCACGTGACCCCTTTGTCCTTCAGCCCAGGCTGGGCTGGAACAACTTTTCGATAACCACCCCCGGTTAATACCTCTTGTATGGTATACAGGTGTCGAGGTTTTATCTCCGAGTGGTCCGGAAAGAGCTGAACTATATGGTGTAGCTGGTTTACCAACCACATTTTTTGGCGGAACACTGTCGCGGGTAGGAGGTCTTCCCCCGCCGGGAACAACATATATAAACTATTTAGCTACCTATAATGAACTAATTGGAAGTATTAGCCCCATGGAACTTCAAGTTGATGTTGAACTGAACGGAGAAGCTCAGCTTGTTGTAACGACAACTGTAGAAATAATCGGTAATCTAACATCAACTAACAATAATATACATTTTGCGATAACCTTGGATGGTCCTGACCACTCTCGCTTTATTGTTGTGGCATATTACCAACAAGCATTTACCCAAAGTGAAGTGGGAAGCGTACAAATTTATTCCCACAACTTTCCCTTGGATCCAAATTGGAATCTTGGACAGATTAGAGCTGTTAGCTTTATTCAGTCTAACGTTATCCCTCGGCAAATTTACCAAGGTCAATTGGGACAATTAACTGGAGTAATGCCAAGTATTTTAGCTGATCTAACTCAGGGACCACCAACGTTAATTGTGAATTTTCGAGATATATCTTTTTCCTCATATGATATTTTAAGTTGGGCTTGGGATTTTAATCAAGATGGGATTATCGATAGCACTACCCCAAACGGAACATGGTCCTACAATACCGTTGGTAGCCACCCTGTATGGTTAACCATCACTACCGAATTAGGAGAAAGCACAGCAGAAACCATAGTAACGGTTGTAGCGCCGGAGCAAGTATCTGGTTCTGTAGCAGGAAAGTGGACAGAAGAATACTCTCCTTATTTTGTTCGAGATGATATAGAAATTCCTGCTGGACGTGTTCTTGAAATTGGGGCTGGGGTAGACATTCAAATTGCGGAAGGAGTAAAAATCAATATATTAGGAGTAATGGAGGCAAAAGGAGAGCTAAATAAACCAATTTTATTTACTTCACCGGCTGGTTGGGGAGGTATCACTATTTCTAGTAACACTTTTCCGAGTAGTTTTTCCTATACTCATTTTGAAAAGGCGGTTAATACTGTGATTAGCTCTAACAATACCACGGTTTCTTTGGCAAACTGTGTTTTTATGCATAATTCCTCTCCTTTTTCAGATGCAGTTCTAAGTTTTCATAATGTAACAGGAGTGATGATTAAGGGGAGTTTTTTTGCCAATAATCAATCGACGGGGACGAACAAAAGCGGAGTTATAGGTTTAAATGCTTCAACAATCAAACTTGAAAATAGTATTCTTGTAAATAATACCGGTACAAGTGCTGGAGTAATAAATGCCCTTAACAATTCTGTTCTCCAAATTACAAATAGTACGATCTATCATAACGAAAATACCAATGTGATGGGAAGTACTCTTGTTAATTCTACCGGGTCCCGAATTACCATGCTCAATTCTATCATTAGTGGTAATACCCCTATTTTTAATGTGGGGGGCATCCTTGATGTTACCTATTCCCGGATAATTGGGAATAGTAATATCGGAAATATTAATCTTGATCCTCTATTTAT
>JGI24702J35022_10001546_pt1 | contig 14277 bp, 10 predicted proteins | sample TergutTh196P4_FD_35022 | JGI IMG/M metagenome (IMG submission 35022)
AGTTTCATTCCGGCAGGAGTAAAAAATTCTGTTCTGGTATATTGCTCAAAAGAGGTTTGACTAATCTTCTCTACAATGAGTGCTAACAAGGCGTAATTAGTGTTAATATATTTGAAACGCATGCCCGGCTGAAACAAAATTTTAGGCTTTACTCGTTCTATATAACTTTCTAATTGTGAATTGTTTAATGGAATATTCTGATTAAAGTTTTTTTCGGGAAAATCCATATATTCAGGCAACCCGGAAGTGTGCGTCAGTAAGTGTTTGATAGTAATATTAAGATAAGGAAAATTAGGCAGATATTTCGTTATTAAGTCATTTAAATTCAATTTGTTTTCTTCATTTAATTTTAAAATGGCTGCTGCGGTAAACTGTTTGGATATGGAAGCCAATTCGAAAAGAGTTTCCGAATCTATCGTATTGTCGGGTGTTTTTTTTGATAAACGTTTATAACCTACTTCTTTCTTAAAAAAAACCTGATTGCCGAAAGCCAAAAGGACGCTGCCGTTCAGCCTCTCGCCAAGTAGATTAAGTTCTGTTTCAAGTGCATCCGATTTGAATTTTTTGTTGGCTTCTTGAAAAATTGTATTAATCTCAATGTTAGAAAGTTGCGCCAACGATTTTTCCGGTTTTTCAACCGGCGTATAGGTTACAAAAAATATATGCAGAAAAACAAATAATTTGAACATTTTTTTCGCTATACTCTGTAAATATTTAAGAACTATTTTTTATTGAGCAATACCTGTTTTATATTTTGGTCGTATTGTTCTTTTGATACCGCTCCGCGAATGGCAGTGGGCTGTCCTTTCATTGGAAAAAGTAGCACAGTGGGAAGTCCCTTGATTTGAAACAATGTCTGTAATTCTTTTTGCTGGTCGGTATTTACCTTATAAAAATAGACTTCACCATCGTAAGTGTTGCACAATTCTATCATAAATGGGGCAATTTTTCTGCACCACCCGCACCAATCGGCGTAAAAATCAATCACACAAGGTTTGTCGCCAAGATATTTAATTTCATTGGGACTTGCTTCGTAGTTCCAAACTTTTTGCTTAAAGGTTTCTTTAGTTAAGAGTTCCGGTTTTTTTTCGGTTTGTGCGAAAAGAGTAAGTCCGGATAGAAAAAATAGGGTGCTCAAAAGAGTATAAAATACTAAATTCTTCATAGTAATTATTATTTAAAATAATAGCGGCAAAAGTATATTTTTTATTCGTCAACCCTGTTAAATCTGTTTTTTAGTTGTGCAGGTTAAAAAAAATCGTGTAATTTCGCCTCCAAATCTCCAACAAAGATGTTACCCCGTATAAAAGAACTTACTCACCAACTTAATCAACACAATTACAACTATTATGTGCTGGATAATCCCATTATTAGTGATTATGAATTTGACAAATTGTTAGAAGAATTGATACTTTTGGAGAGAGAGTATCCACAGTTTATTCAACCCGATTCTCCTACGCAAAGGGTAGGAGGGGAGGTTACCAAGCAGTTTGCTACCATAGCCCATCTATTCCCCATGCTATCGCTGGGAAATACCTATTCCATGGAGGAAGTTTCAGAGTTTGACAAACGGGTACAGAATGCCTTGCAACAAAAGGTAGAATATGTTTGCGAACTCAAATACGACGGCGTTGCCATCAGTTTAGTGTACGAAAATGGCAGGTTGCTTCGCGCTGTAACCCGCGGAGATGGTATTCAAGGCGACGATGTTACACAAAATGTGAAAACCATCAAATCAATTCCGTTAAAACTTTTTGGCGATTACCCTGTTTTTTTGGAAGTGCGCGGTGAAATCATTTTGCCTCACAAAGCCTTTGAAAAAATGAATATGGAACGCGAAGATATTGGAGAACAACCTTTTGCAAATCCAAGAAATGCGGCATCCGGAAGTTTAAAATTGCAAGACTCTTCCGAAGTGGCTAAACGCGGATTAGATTGTCGCCTCTACTTAGCATTAGGCGACAACCTTCCCTTTAAAACCCATTTTGAAAGTTTTATAAAATTGAAAGAATGGGGATTTAAAACTCCCGAAATCATGCAAACATGCAATTCTATTGAGGAAATTAGGACGTTTATCTTCAAATGGGATACCGAAAGAGAACAACTCCCTTATGATATTGATGGTGTGGTAATTAAAGTAAATGATATCTATCAACAACAACAGTTGGGCGCAACGGCAAAAACCCCCCGGTGGGCAATTGCATACAAGTTTAAAGCAAAACGGATGGAAACCCAACTTTTGAGCATAGATTTTCAAGTAGGAAGAACAGGCGTAGTAACCCCCGTGGCAAACCTGAAACCTGTTTTGTTGGCAGGAACTATGGTAAAACGCGCCTCGCTACACAATAACGATATGATGCAACAATTAGATATTCATGAAAATGATTATCTGTATGTGGAAAAAGGAGGGGAGATTATCCCGAAAATTGTAGGAGTAGAATCCGCAAAACGAACCAAAAATGCAAAACCAATTCTTTTTATTACCCATTGCCCTGCTTGTAATACATTATTAATAAAAAAAGAAGGAGAAGCCGGAACCTACTGCCCTAACGAATGGGGATGTCCCCCGCAAGTAAAAGGAAAATTAGAACACTTTATCTCCCGAAAAGCCATGAATATTGATTCGCTGGGAGAAGGAAAAATTGAAATATTGTTCGACAACGGATTAGTGAAGTCGAGTGCCGATTTTTATGCATTGAAAATAGAAAATCTGTTAGGTCTGGAAAAACGAATAAATCCCGAACGAATGGTTAGTTTTAGAGAAAAAACAGTGGAAAATATGCTCGCAGGCATTGAAAAATCGAAAGAAATTCCTTTTGAACGCGTACTGTTCGCCATTGGAATAAGATATGTAGGAGAAACTACCGCTAAAAAATTGGCACGATATTTCAAAAATATGGATACACTTGCCAACGCAACCAAAGAAGAACTGAAAACAGTGGATGATGTAGGAGAACAGGTAGCAGAAAGTATAGCTTTATTCTTTAATACCGTAGAAAATTTGGAAAATTTGGTAAAATTGCGCGAAGCAGGAATACAATTTCAAATAAAAGAGGATAGCGAAAAACGCATTTCCAATATTTTGGAAGGAAAAAACATAGTGGTAAGCGGCGTATTCTCCATTCCAAGAGATACTATGAAACAAAAAATTGAAATGCACGGCGGAAAAAACCTATCCTCCATCTCTAAAAACACCGACTTTATTGTTGCAGGCGAAAATATGGGACCCGAAAAACGAAAAAAAGCAGAAAAATTAAATATCCCTATTTTGAATGAAGAAGAATTTGAAAAGTGGTTAGTAATTAGTGATTAATGAATTTTTTTCATTTGTAAATGTAATAATGTATTTTTGTACCCCCAAAAAACAATTAGAAATCCTAAGCAATTAACAACTATCAATCATTAAAAAATATTCATTGATTTTCAGTTTTTTAGAACTTCTTGGTAACTACTTTATTTTTCTGCGCCGTATCTTTTCTCGACCGGAAAAATGGAGCGAGTTTTTAAAAAAACTTATAGAAGAGATGTATTCCATGGGAATTGGCTCACTGGTTATTGTTATGATTGTTTCCGTTTGTATGGGTAGCGTTATTACATTGCAAACGGCATTGCAGCAAGCAGAAAGCAGTTGGATACCGGCGTGGACTATTGGTTATACCGCACGAACCTCTATTATTCTCGAACTATGCCCTACTATTATCAGTTTATTGTTAGTAGGGAATTTAGGATCAAGAATTACTGCCGAGATTGGGAGTATGCGTGTAACAGAACAGATAGACGCATTGGAAGTTATGGGAATTAATCCCGTTTCTTACTTGGTACTTCCTAAAATTACAGCCTCTCTTTTTGTAAATCCTGCATTGATTATCATTAGCATCTGTTTCGCCTTGCTGGGAGGATATGTTACAGTGCTGGCCACAGGTTTTATTACCCCCTACGATTATTATGACGGAATAACCTATTATTTTTTGATGTCTGATGTAACCTATGCTTTGACAAAAACCATAGTATTTGGATTTGTAATTACATCAGTATCTGCATTCTATGGTTATAAGATTGAAGGGGGTGCCTTGGAACTTGGTAGAGCAAGCACCCAAGGGGTTGTGGTTGCCAGTTTTATTATTCTAATACTTAATTTAGTAATTACAAACATTATGTTGAATTAAGAGATGATACGAGTTGAAAATATAAACAAAAATTTTGGAAAAAAACAGGTATTACACCATATCAATATCAATTTTGAAATTGGTAAAGTGAACTTGGTTATCGGTCGGTCGGGGTCAGGGAAAACCGTGTTGATGAAATGTTTAATCGGGCTGCTTACGCCTACAGAAGGAGTTATTTACTATGATAAAAAAGATTTTCATCATCTGTCGTTTTATGACCAAAAAATGCTGCGCACGGAGATGGGCGTAGTGTTTCAAGGCTCTGCTTTATTTGATTCACTGACTATTGAAGAGAACGTGATGTTTCCGTTGAATATGCTTACTCATCAAACTCAAAAGGAAAAATTAGAACGGGTGAACTATTGTTTGCATCGCGTTGACCTTTTTAATACGAATCATCTTTATCCATCGGAATTGAGTGGCGGGATGAAAAAACGTGCCGCTATTGCCCGTGCCATTGCCATAAATCCCAAATATCTCTTTTGCGATGAACCCAACTCCGGATTAGACCCTAAAACATCGCTCATTATTGATGAATTGATTACCGGTATTACCCACGAATATAACATGACCACCATAGTAAATACTCACGATCTTAATTCTGTAATTACCATCGGTGAAACTATCTCTTTTATTCAGGATGGATTTTTAGAGTGGCACGGAACCAAAGATGAAGTGCTTATTTCTAATAACGAAAATCTAAACGATTTTATTTACGCCCAACCTATTACGCAGATGATTAGACAATAACAAAATAGGGGGAATATTAATATTCCCCCTATTTTGTTATGTATTGAAAAAGAATTATTCGTTAGCGCAAGTTTCTTCTTTGTCTTTTTTGCAGCATCCTTCTTCTTTATCTTTACAGCATTTTGCTTTGTGGCATTCAAGCACTTCGTCAATAATTGCTTTCTTTTCATCTAATGAAAGATTGTCGAAATCTTCCCATTTTGCTTTAAATTCAGCACATTTAGCGGCTTTTTCGGGGCAAACTTCTTCGGGGGTTTCGCATTCTTCTTTCTCTTTGCATTTTTCTTCACATTTTGCTTTACACTCATCAAGGAATGCTTTCATATCAGTAACAAGAGCCATTTGTGTTTCTTCTTCTAAATCTGCCCACAAGTCCCAATTTTCAAACATAGCTTCTTGTTCGGGGGTTAAAGTACAGCATTTTTCTTCTGCTGCAGGTTCGGTTGCTTTTTGAGTTTTCGGTCCACAGGAAACAAAAATCAGGCATGCAACAGCCAAAAGAATCATAAGTTTTTTCATAATAAAAATGTTTTAATGAATAAATGAATGAATAAATAATTTTCTTAAAATATTTGGCAAAAATAGTAATAATATAATAGGTTAGGATATATTTAAGTTTTTTTAACCAATGAATGTTGAAAAAGAATATAACTTGTTTATAATGTGCGTAATAAATTGAGCAATTTAATAGTTTCGGCGCACTCTTTTACGTCATGAACCCGTAAAATTGTAACGCCATGCTCGAGTGCAATCGTATTTAATGTAACAGTTCCGGTTAAAGATTCCGCAGAAGTAATGTGTAAAACATCCTGAATCATCGATTTTCTTGAAATGCCAGCCAAGATGGGAAGATTCAGAATAGTGAACGTTTCAAGTTGATTTAACAAGTAAAAGTTTTGTTCTAATGTTTTGCCAAAACCGAATCCCGGATCAATAATAATATCTTTTACTCCTTTATCAATTAAATTTTCAATATTATTTCCAAAAAATGAAAGCATAGTGGAAATCAATTCATTTGTAGGCATTGGATTTGAACGATTGTTATGAGTTAAAATGTAAGGTGTTTTGTATTTGCCCACTACTTCAAACATATTAGGATCCATACCTCCGGAAATATCGTTAATTATTGCAGCACCTTCTTCTATGGCCATTTCTGCTACATTTGCCCGAAAAGTATCCAACGAAATAAAAGCGTTTGGAAAATGAGAACGAATAAGTTTCAGATGTTTTTTAACAGATTCACATTCATCTTTCTCATCAATTTCAATGGCATTCGGCTTGGTGGAAACCGTTCCTAAATCAACTATGGTTCCTCCCTCTTCCAAAATCTGTTCCACCCGTTTTAAAACATCTGTTTCGGAAATGTAGCATCCGCCATCATAAAAGGAAGTTTTTGTAATATTAAGGATTCCCATTATGATTGGAGTATCTAAAGGAATGAGATTTTGTTTAAGGCAGATTGATTTCATAGCATTAGTTAGTGAATTAGCGTTACAAATTTTCGTGCAAAAATATTAAAGTGTATTAATTATTAAGAGAACTCAGTTATCTATTACTCTAATTTTTAATGAGAAAGATTTTTTTGTAGAGATTTTTAAAAAAAAAACAAAAATATAATAAAACAGAAATAAAAATAAAATACATTTATTTTCCAATATAACCAAAAAAAACTTATTTTTGCCGCCCCAAAAAGGAAACGTACTTTGACCTGTTGTAAATTGTGCCGGTGTAGCTCAGTTGGCCAGAGCAGCTGATTTGTAATCAGCTGGTCGGCGGTTCGAATCCGTCTACCGGCTCAACCATAAATATATGGGAGGATTCCAGAGTGGTTAAATGGGGCAGACTGTAAATCTGTTGGCGACGCCTTCGGAGGTTCGAATCCTTCTCCTCCCACAAATTAGAAATGAAGAATGAAAAATATTTTTATTTTTTAATTCGTAATTTTTAATTGCACTGCGGAAGTAGCTCATTTGGTAGAGCGAAAGCCTTCCAAGCTTTAGGTGGCGGGTTCGAGCCCCGTCTTCCGCTCCAAAAAAACCGCTTAAATTATGAGCGGTTTTTTTTATATTTGCACCCTCTTTTTTAAAAGTTGTAACCCTTTGATATTATGAACGAAATTATTAGCAACGACGTAAATTTTATTCCGCTTTTTTCTTTAGAAGATGAAGCAAAACTTAACAAAGAAACGGTAAACGAAGTAATTCCCATTCTTCCCTTGATGAATACAGTACTTTTTCCCGGAATTGTAATCCCGATATCGGTAGGAAGAAATAAATCAATTAAACTTACGCAGGAATATTCCCGAAACAACCAATCAATAGGAGTAATTACCCATAAAGACAATGAGTTAGAAGAACCCGGCAAGGAAGATCTTTACACCGTAGGTACGTTAGCCCGTATCCTTAAGTTTTTATCCATGCCCGACGGCAGTGTTACTATTATTGTTCAAGGAATTAAACGTTTTGAACTGTTAGAGATTGTTGAAACAGATCCCTATTATAAAGCTCGCGTTTGTGAGTATATTACAAATGAATATACTCCCGAATTGAGTGATAATTCAGATTTTCAAGCACTTATCGGATCTATCCGCGATACAGCAGTCTCGATGCTTCGATTGTCGCCCAATGTGCCTCGTGAAGCCACTTATACGCTTCAAAATATTGAAAGTCCATCTTTTTTAATGAGTTTTATTGCTTCTAATTTGTCGATTTCTGTGGAAGAACGCCAGTCAATATTAGAGATTCGCGATATTGAAGAACGCGGAAAAGTAGTACTCAAACTCTTGAACAAGGATTTACAAATGTCGGAGTTAAAAAATCAAATCCAAAATAAATCTCGTCAAGAGATGGACAAACAATCGCGCGAATATATGTTGCATCAGCAAATGAAAGCGATTCAACAGGAATTGGGCGGTTCACCCGCAGAAAAAGATACCAAACAGTTGGAAGAACGAGCTAAAGAAAAAAAATGGGGAGAGGAAACTCAAAAACTTTTTGATCGCGAACTGAAGAAGTTACACCGCACCAACCCCATGTCGCCCGATTATTCCGTGCAGTTGAACTACTTAGAACTGATGATTGATTTGCCGTGGAACGAATTTGGTGAAGATAACTTCGATTTGACCAAAGCAACAGAGGTTTTAGATAGAGATCATTTCGGGCTGGAAAAAGTGAAAGAGCGCATTATAGAATATTTGGCAGTGTTGAAGTTAAAAGGAGATATGAAATCTCCTATTTTATGTTTGGCAGGACCTCCGGGCGTGGGTAAAACATCGCTCGGAAAGTCAATAGCAGAAGCAATTAACAGAAAATATATCCGTATGTCTTTGGGTGGTTTGCGCGATGAGTCGGAAATTCGCGGACACCGTAAAACTTATATCGGTGCAATGCCCGGACGAATCATTCAAAGTATGCGAAAAGCAGGACAGGCAAATCCCGTGTTTGTGTTAGACGAAATTGACAAAGTACTTGGAATGAACATACAAGGAGACCCATCCGCCGCACTATTAGAAGTGCTTGATCCCGAACAAAATTCTACTTTTTACGATAACTACTTAGAAACTACTTTCGACTTGTCGAAAGTGCTCTTTATTGCTACTGCAAACCATTTGGAAAATATCCACCCTGCCCTGTTAGACAGAATGGAAGTAATTGATATCGCAGGATATTTGATTGAAGAGAAATTGAAAATAGCCCAAAAACATTTGATACCGCGCCAATTAAAAGAGCATGGTATGGAAGATCAAGGATTGCAGTTTTCAGATCAAATATTGGAACGAATTATCTCCGATTATACACGAGAATCTGGGGTAAGAAATTTAGAAAAGTTGGTTGCCAAAATGATACGCAAACGCGCTTCACAGTTTGTAAAAGATGGAAAATTGAAAAAAGAGATTGTGATTGAGGATCTGTCTAAAACTTACGGAGCACCTATATTCCAAAAAGAACGCTCGTTAGATAATCATGTTTCCGGAGTAACTACAGGTTTGGCATGGACACAAGCTGGAGGGGAAATACTTTTCGTGGAATCGGTAATTAATCAAGGTAAAACAGGCTTGACAATGACTGGAAATCTCGGCGACGTGATGAAAGAATCGGCTACTATTGCATACGAGTTTTTGAAAACCTACGCCAGAGATTTCAAAATTGACGAAACTATTTTCGAAAATACACACATCCATTTGCACGTACCGGAAGGAGCAACTCCTAAGGATGGACCTTCTGCCGGTATCACTATTCTGACCTCAATGATTTCGGCATTTACAAAGAAACCGGTGCGCCCAAAAATCGCTATGACCGGAGAGATTACCCTGCGTGGAAAACTGTTGCCCGTGGGTGGCATCAAAGAGAAGATTCTCGCCGCCAAACGATCCGGAATTTTCGATATTCTCCTTTCTTCAGAAAACAAAAAAGATGTGGAAGATATTAAAGAACATTTCATTGAAGGAATGAGATTTCATTATTTCGGTGAAATGAAAGAAGCAATATTTTTTGGAGAGGTGGTTTAATAATTAATGTTTTAATGGTTTTATTTAGTGATGAGTGATATGTTAAAATCAATCAATTAAATTTATTATTAACCTACATTGTTTTACAACGAAACAAGCAACTTGTTTAAACCAATGTTTAAACCAAGAAACCCACCCCCCAACAAACCCCCTAAAAAAATACAGTTTCTATTCTTAAAAAGCGTAAAAATTTCAAAAATTTTTTCTCTTAAATGAAAAAGCAATACAAATATGAATATTTAACTTCCTCATTTTCAACTAAAATCATCTAATCATCAAATCACCACATCATCTAATCAAAAAAAACTGTATTTTTGCGCCCTCAAAAACGGTTCCGTAGCTCAACTGAATAGAGTATCTGACTACGGATCAGAAGGTTGCAGGTTTGAATCCTGCCGGAATCGCAAAATGAATGGAAATCAATTAACCGCTATTTCAGCTATTGACGGAAGATATTACAAACAAGTTTCCGCACTTTCCAACTATTTTTCAGAATTTGCATTACTAAGGACGCGTGTGTTCGTAGAGATTGAATATTTTATAGCATTGTGTGAACTCCCACTTCCGCAATTACAAACTATTAACCCAAAAGTATTTGATGAATTGCGTGTCATTTATCGACGTTTTTCAGAAGAAAACGCTTGGCATATTATTCAAATTGAAAATGTTACAAACCATGATGTAAAAGCGGTAGAATATTTTTTAAAAGAAAAATTTGATGTATTAAATTTATCAGAATATAAAGAATTTATTCACTTTGGGTTAACCTCTCAAGATATCAACAACACCGCAATTCCATACTTATTAAAAAAATTTCATAGAACTATTTGGTTAGAAGAGATGAATAACCTTCAACAACTTCTTCGCAAATGTGCGGATGAATGGATGAATATTCCTATGCTGGCATATACGCACGGACAACCTGCCTCCCCAACTACAATGGGAAAAGAATGGTTAGTGTTTTACGAAAGAATAGAAAATCAATTGGCATTATTTGAGCATATTCCTTTATGCGGAAAATTTGGCGGTGCAATAGGGAATTTCAATGCACATTATGTGGCCTATCCTAAAATAGACTGGGTAAAATTTGCAAACCTATTTTTAGAAGAAAAGTTAGGGATCAAACGTTTACAAACTACCACGCAAATAGAACATTACGATATGTTGGCTGCTTATTTTGATACGATGAAACGCGTCAATACGATTTTATTAGATTTTGCCCGCGATGTATGGATGTATATCTCTATGAATTATTTTACTCAAAAAGTAAACGAAAAAGAGGTAGGGTCTTCTACTATGCCCCACAAAATAAATCCTATAGATTTTGAAAATGCAGAAGGAAATATCTGTTTAGCCAATGCGCTTTTTGAAGCCTTTTCTGCAAAACTTCCTGTTTCTAGATTACAGCGCGATTTGAGCGATAGTACTGTCTTGCGAAATATTGGAGTGCCTCTTGCCCATAGCATTGTTGCATTTAAATCTATACAAAAAGGAATTAAAAAACTTCTTATCAATAAAGAAAAACTTAACGAAGATTTAGAACATAATTGGGCGGTGGTTGCCGAAGCAATACAAACTATTTTACGCAGAGAAAGTTACCCTAATCCTTATGAAACCCTAAAAGCAGCCACGTGCGGTAAAACAATTACCAAAGAAGTGATAGGTACTTTTATTGAAAATTTGAATGTTGCGGAAGATATTAAAAATGAAATGAAAAGAATAACTCCGCAAAACTATACGGGAAAAACGGAGTTTCTTAAATTGATAAATCATTAATAAAAATGATAATAAAGAATAACCATCCTTTAGCGTTTCGACAGTTTTTTCAAACCTTAGGAAGAATATTCGCAGTAATCTTTATTATAGTTCTAATAGGATTTTCTTTTAAGAGTCCTCCTATCAAAGAAACTGAATATTTTTGGCAAATTGATCCGGAATTGTGTACACATTGTGGGCGTTGCGAAACAGAATGTGTATTACCCGTATCGGCAGTAAAATGTGTACACGCTGTTAAGATTTGTGGCTTTTGCGATTTGTGTGGCGGTTATTACAGAACTAACGCAAAAGAATTGAATACCGCAGCAGAAAATTTAGCGTGTCCTACCGGAGCCATTCAACGCAAATTTGTGGAAGACCCCTATTTTGAATATACTATAAATGAAGATCTTTGTACCGGTTGCGGAAAATGCGCCAAAGGGTGTAATGCTTTCGGGAATGGATCGCTCCGTTTACAAATAAAACAGGAACTTTGTAAAAACTGCAACGAATGTCATATCGCGAAAGTTTGTCCGGCAGGAGCAATCAAAAGAGTACCGGTTTCTCAAGCATTTTATTTGGAAACATCAGCACATAACCGTTTTCCAAAACCCGATTTTGAGTCCGGATATGTTTACCCTGAGCAAAATTATAGAATCCCTAATGAAATGCTGTGGACTTACATGGATATTGCCATACTCGTACTGCTCATGAGTTTTGTGGCGTGGGCGGTTATTAAAAAGCAGATACGATGGCCCGTTATGCTTACATCGGTTATTGCGGTTGGATATTTTGGATTTTTCAGACATGGGTGCGTCTGCAGTATAGGTGCTATTCAAAATGTGGCATTGTCATTAGTCAGCCATTCTTATACTATGCCGTTGTTTGTACTGTTGCTGTTTATTTTGCCTATTCTTTTTGCATTGTTTTTCGGTAGAGTGTTTTGTGCCGGCGTATGTCCTATTGGTGCCTTACAAGAATTAGTAAATATCAAAAATTATAAACTGTCGAAAACCGTTACAAACATTTTAAGCATTTTTCCGTGGCTCTATTTGGGATTTGCGGTATTATTTGCCGTAACTAACAGCCGGTTTATTATCTGTCGTTTCGATCCGTTTGTAGGAATATTCCGTTTGGGTGGTGAACTACCTCTCATCTTTTTTGGCGTGCTGTTATTGATTTTTTCTATTTTTATAGGACGACCATTTTGTCGATTCATTTGTCCCTACGGAGCTATCCTCAGCCTTTTTTCAAGAATCTCATTTTGGAAAGTTAAAATTACCAAAAAAGAGTGCATTAACTGCCAACTTTGTCATAACGCCTGCCCTGTAGATGCCATTCATTCTCCTTACGAGAACAAAGAGAAAGAAAGTCGTTTTTTGGGTGTAAAACGAATTTTGCGTTATATGGTTTTTCTGCCTCTTATGGTAATTGCAGGAACAACCGTCATGTATTCGTTGAGCAATCAATTCAGTAAAGTAAACAAAGAAGTGCAACTATACGATCAAGTAATTCAAAACGAAATCCAACCCCAAACAGTTCAATCGTTAGAATTGCAGGCTTTTTACAGTCAGGAAAGAACGGTGGAAGAACTTGCCGAACAAATTGCCGGAATTAAAAAAGATTTTCGAAATGTGTCGGGAATAATAGGCGCATTCTTTGGTTTGGTAATTGCATTAACACTCATTCATTTATCTACAAAAAGAACGAGAAAAAAATACAAAATTGATAGCGCAAATTGTGTGAATTGCGGAAGATGTTTTAACTATTGTCCTCACAACACACAATTTTTTTTAACTTCAACGTTATCTTAGTTTCAGTAATTAAAAAATAAACATTATGACAGCCCTTATTGTAGTATTAGCCCTTATCGTAGTATTAGTTATTTTTGTTATTTCGCTGTATAACAGATTGATACAACTTCGAAACAATCGTGAAAATGCTTTTGCCGATATTGATGTACAGTTGAAACAACGCTATGACCTCATTCCGCAAATAGTAGAAACCGTGAAAGGATACGCCAAACATGAAAAAGAGACTTTAACTAAAGTTATTGAACTTAGAAATCAAGCCGTTGCAGCCACTACCATAGACGGAAAAATTGCTGCAGAAAATCAACTTTCCGGCGTGTTAGCCGGTTTGAAAGTTACCTTAGAAGCCTATCCCGACTTGAAAGCAAACCAAAACTTTCTGCAATTACAGGAAGAGATGTCAGATATTGAAAACAAATTGGCGGCAGTGCGCCGTTTCTTCAACTCCGCAACCAAAGAACTGAACAACGCCGTACAAACATTTCCCTCTAATCTCATTGCAGGAATGTTCGGGTTTCAAAAAGCAGGAATGTTCGACCTGGGAACTGAACGTACAGCCATGGACAAAGCTCCAACTGTGAATTTCAATTAAAGGCAGAAAGCAGAAAGAATTACTCACTATTCACTAATCACTAATGAAATACATCGGATTACATGCGCAACAAAGAAAAAATAACTTCAAAAGCATCTTCTTGTTGCTGATGTTTCCAGTTTTGTTAATAGCATTGGTTTATCTCTTTTTTGTTATCATGAATTTTCAAGAAATTGAAAGAAACAGTTTAACAACAGCATGGGAATCTACTCTGCGAGTTTTACCTATTGTAATAATTGTGGTAACATTTTGGTTTTTTATTGCGTATTTTATGAATACACTAATGATTCAACATGCTACACAGTCTAAACCGTTAGAGAGAAGAGAAAATAAGCGTGTGTATAATTTGGTGGAAAATGTGTGTATGGCAAATGGAATGGATATGCCGAAAGTGAATGTGATTGAGGATGAATCTTTGAATGCTTTTGCCAGTGGTATTAACCAAAAAACATATACTGTTACACTTACAAGAGGAATAATCAATACGTTAGATGATCAAGAATTAGAAGGAGTGATTGCGCATGAACTTACTCATATCCGAAATAGAGATGTGCGTTTATTAATAGTTTCTATTATATTTGTAGGAATTTTTACGATGATAGCACAAATGGCAATCCGAATGGTATTTTATAGTAATATGGGACGCCGTAGCAGCAATAAAAACAACGGCGCAAGTACTGTCGTTATTATGTTGAT
>JGI24702J35022_10001547_pt1 | contig 14277 bp, 8 predicted proteins | sample TergutTh196P4_FD_35022 | JGI IMG/M metagenome (IMG submission 35022)
GAGCAGGTATCCAAAGGCAAACAGTATGATGTCAAAAAGGTTTATTCCATCAACATAGCCTACTATGACATGGGCGCCAAAGACGAATATGTTTTTGTCGCTAACCTGTCGGAATTTAAAGGGCTTCATTTTGAAGAGGTTATACCTTTTTCTCAAAATTTAGATCCCCTTTCAAGCGTTGCTAAGGGAATACATCCGGAATATTTTCTGATATTGCCCTATGTATTTGACGAGCTGATTCGAGATAAAGACGGCAAAATAGTAAGTGATATATTCAAAGAAAAAACTGCGGACAAATTTGACGAGTGGGTTTATGTGCTGAAGCACTCATCTGTGAAAAGCGAATTTACAGCGGCAGGCGTACAGGAGGCAGGCGACAAATTGGACGTCCTCAAGATGACTCCTGAACAGAAAGCCGAATATGAAAGAATCCGGAAATTGGATTTGACCCATAAAAGTCAGCTATATACCGCTGAAATAAAAGGCGAAAAAAGAGGCTTGCAAAAAGGCGAAGTCATTGGATTGCAAAAAGGACGTACCGATGAAAAAGTAGAAGTTGCTATAAGAGGTCGCAAAAAAGGACATTCAATAGAGACAATTGCCGAATTTACAGACCTTTCCATTGAAGAAGTAACTAAAATCCTCAAAGAAAACGGAATGCAAATTTGACCTTTCCTCCGCTGAATTTGCATTGATGACAACTTTCACAAAGAGAGGTCATTATAAACATTAACGTCATCTATCGTTTTTAGTCTATCGATATCCTTGCGGGTTATTTCTTTGAAATGTTCCCAGTCCTTTTTATTGGGTAAACTCCATGCTGTCTCCGCTAATCCTAAAAGACGGGGAAAAAGTTGCTTGTCAATGTTGTATTCGCTTCTATCAATATGCGACCAGAAATTGGCTTGGACACCTATGTAATTTTCTTCAGGGGTTCCTTCCATAACAGGCTCATATTCAAATATTTTTTGTGTACTAATCGGAACGGGGCTTTGGTTTTTCACCTCATCATAGCTGTAATCGAAATAGCAATGGGACCTGGGTGTGCAAACGACCCTGAACCCCGATTTTATCGCTTTTTCCACTTCCGTTTGATTACGGGTACGCCAATACATGATCACTTCGTTTCCTGTTAATTTCCCGCCATCTATGATCTCATCCCAACCGACAAGTGTTCGGCCTTTTTCCCTGAGATAGGTTCCTAATCTGCTGACAAAATAACTTTGTAATTCTTCTTCGTCTTTCAGTTGGTTATCGGCTATCATTTTTTGACAATCGGGACATGCTTTCCAATATGCTTTGGGAACCTCATCACCGCCTATATGGATATAGGTAGTCGGAAAAAGGGACATGATTTCGTCTAACACATTGAAAATAAACTGATAAGTTGATTCTTTACCGGCACAGAAAACCTCTTCATGAATACCCGGCCCTTCCAAATGCGGATGTATTAAAGGGATTTCGCCGGTGCACGACAGTTCGGGATAGACGGCAATAGCGGCGCACATGTGGCCGGGCATGTCGATTTCGGGGACAATCGTAATATTGCGCAGGTTTGCATACCGGATGAGTTCGCGGATTTCGTCCTGCGTATAATATCCGCCCATACAATTGAACTCAGGGGCGAACTTTGAACCGACCAATGTAAGTCGCGGATATTGTTTGATCTCAATACGCCATCCCTGATCGTCGGTAAGATGAAGATGTAAAACATTCAGTTTATATTCGGCGAACAGGTCAATGTATCGTTTTAGCAGGTTGACCGGCATAAATGTACGGCTAACATCCAACATGACACCACGCCATGCAAAGCGGGGAGAATCGGCAATGCTGCAACAGGGTATCTTCCCATCTTTCGAATTGAGAATCATCTGTTGTAACGTTTGTAAACCATAAAAAACGCCTTCAACCGCTGATGCTTCGATTCGGATGCACGAAGGATTTATTACAAGTGCATACCCTTCCTGCAATTCCGATGACTTTTTCCCTTCCTTTTCAGCGATAGCAGGCGCCACTTTCAATGTAATATTACCGTTGGATCCTCCTTTTGTTTCGACAGGAAATGTGAGTCCCATGACATCGGATAATCGTTTGTTGAATAACGAAACTACATCATTCAGTTCTTTTTGACAAATGATATTAACGTCTTTGCCGACGTCAAATACCCCCTCACATAATTTCGTTTGTCGCGGCTGAGGGATTACTTCCACCCTTCCGTCACGAAAGCTTTCCGAAGCAGACGGATGATTGGGCCGGCACGAACAAATGAACAATGAACAATAAACAATGAACAATGAATAATGAACAATTTTTTTATTTACGCTTGGATTCATGAGAAAAGAATTATGAATTATGAATTATGAACGTTCCTTAGTGTTAAAAATTATACACTTTACGAAGTATTTACAACTTTCATGGCTATCTCCGCCCATTTCCATAAATTTTGAGGCTGATAGGATACGGTTGAAATGTCTTTCATAATCAGCTCTACATTACAGCCTTCGGCTGCTTCCAAAAACGATCTCAACTGTTTTTCGGCTTCATCGGCGTTCCATGAAACGAANATGGAAGGAGCNGGTTTACGGCTNAANACATANCGGTCGCCAAAATTTTCGACTGACCGTTTAATATCAGCCCAGGCGCTGACGGANACTTTCCGAAGGTTTGGAATACGCGATAATACGGAAGCCTTGCTGTCTAACGGTTCGCAACAACCATAATAATTGAGNCCGAAACGTTTGAACCACCGCATATCATGTTCGACTGCAAACTCCCATAACATTTCAGGCGAAACCGATGTGAATAGCTGCGCATTGGAACATCCCCACATGTTGTGCGCCCGGATATGCGACGGATCGAAATCCTTGCCGGGTAAATCTTTTGAATAGCCATAACCGCCTGAACCTATTCTCGTATTGTAACAATCCAAACTTAATAAATTAAGCGCTTCTAACTGGTCGAGCTCAACCATCCAGGCATCGACGATACGATCATATGCGGCATGTACCATGTCGGGACGCATATACAAATCCATTAATATTTCTTCTATTCCCCACCAGCGAATCAAGTAGTCCAATGGCGCAAACCAGATATTGGTCTGACCGGTCAGCTTAACCGGAATGATATCGGAAAATAAATCATTCATGGCTTCCAGATGGTATTGTGTCGCTTTTTTCATACAAGTGATCTCCGGCATTTTTATTTTTTTGATGTCTTCCGGTTCTTTTATCTGTATCTTGAAGTGACGTGAATAGATTCTGTTCTTTTCGTCGGTATAGGCCCTGTCAACTTCTTCTACGATTCCGAAATCGGTACTATGGAATACGATGGGACAATCTAAGTAATCATTGATAATCATGTCGCAAGGCATGTGTTCCCATTGGTAGATGGTATGTCGCAGTTCCTGTTCCAATTCTCTTGCCCAGTCGTGCGTGGTTTGCAAGGTTAGCTCGTCGTTGACGTTCATCTCATGCCATGGCGTTTCGTCAATCCATACCATAGGCCGCTCCTGCTGCAAATCGTTCATCTGCCGCCAGAGACGGGCTTTTTCCTTGTGAACGGGTAATGAGGCGATTTTTGCGATTTTTTCACCTAATCTTCTCAAAACATCCTTTTCGTAAGGAGCTAAAATTATCTCCTCTTCTTTTGGTTTTTGTGGTTTTTGACTGGGATCGTGGAACATGAATTAATTTACTTTTTTTGACGTTGGGTTAATATCAATCCTATGATAACGATAAATATGCCTGCAATTTTTGCTAAGGATAAGCGTTCATCCAAAATGAAAAAAGAGGTGATAGCCGTAAAAATTGGGGTTAGATTAGAGAAGACCGTACAACGGGCGACGCCGATTTTACCCACCGCCATAGAGTAAAAAATGAAGGCCAGAGAAGAACAAAAAATGGATAAGGCCAAGATACATAACCACATTTCCCATTGAGGCGTCAAGAAAGCGAAAACGGAAGCATGATTAAAGTTCGGTGCTTCTCTCAACACAAGGTAAAGCGGAAGGAAATAAAGGATTGAAACTGTGTTTTGCGTAGCAATCAGCCAGACAGGATGTACATTTGCCGCTAACCTGTTCAACAAAATCCCATATCCTACCGCAGCGAAAACAGCAAGGCATAGTAACAAAAGTCCTACAGTATCAACTTCTATCTGCATATTTTTCCCTACAATCATCAACACGACGCCCGCTAATGATATGAAAATTCCCATAAAATTTATCATCGTAAGGTTTGCCCTGAAAAACAATCGCATGATGATCGCTGTAAAAACCGGAATGGTAGAAATAATCAGGGAGGTAACAACGGGACTTACCCGCTGCAAACCGAAAGTTTCGCCGATAAAATAGATGAAAGGTTGGAACAAGGCCAATACGGCAATCCATTTAAACGTAGAGAAAGTAATTTTTTCATTCCTGAAAAAGGCGACAGCGATTATCCAAAGCAGGATAGAGGATATCACAAGGCGGAAAAATACGATAGAAATTGGGTCTAAAGTGTCCAACGCAATAGAGGTAAACACATAGGAAGTACCCCAAAATAGCATGGCGATACCCAGAATTACATAGACGATGAGGTTGTTACTTTGCTTTGAATTTGTCATTTTCTTTTTTTTACTTCAATATTGGGATTTCCCCCCCGTTATTGCCATTGCTCCCCGTCATTGCCATTGTTCCCCGTCATTGCGAGCCTGCGAAGCAATCCAGGAGGCAGGCAACGGTATTCCTGGATTGCTTCGTTCCTCGCAATGACGAAGTTTGTTCCCCGTCATTGCGAGCCTGCGAAGCAATCCAGGAGAAAATCAGGTTTCTGGATTGCTTCGTACCTCGCAATGACGGGTGCTTCGTACCTCGCAATGACGGGTGCTTCGTCCCTCGCAATGACGGGTGCTTCGTTCCTCGCAATGACGGGGGCTCGGATTAGTTACCCCAGCCTGGATTTTGATCCAGGTTGGGATTCATTTCTCTTTCTAACATCGGAATAGGCCATAACATATCCCTGTCGGTGAAGGAGTGTGTATAGAGCACACTGCCATAAATGCTCAAAGCAGGCAGACCATGCAATACATCTTTGGCAATACCCCAGCGGCGCAAGTCAGAAAAACGATGCCCTTCTATTGCAAGCTCCAGGGCGCGTTCTTTCCTGATTCGTTGGGTCATCTCATCTTTTGACGTGACAGCCATCCATGCAGCGCCGGAATTTAAACCGGGCATATTGACTCGCTCTCTCACCTTGTTCAATTCGATAATGGCTTTATCCAACTGATTTGCTTCATTATAGGCTTCGGAAAGCATCAGAAGCACGTCAGCCAACCGAATCAACGGGAACTCGAAAGGGGGTTGCGTCCATTCGTGCAGGTATCCGTCTAAATTACCTTTCGGCACAAATTTCCGCCAGAAATAAGTAATCCAGGCTCCGTTACCGTTCCGGATATATCCGTTGGCTTCCATAGCTGTGCCTCCGCCATTGGCTGTATTGAAAAGAACAAACATTTTCCATTCGGGTACACTGGCGGTTGAAGTGCCATAGTATTGGGAGAATGGAGTAATGACGTTGATGTAGAGGCGAGGGTCGCGATTGCGATAGACCTGGTCAATCTTAGCGGTGTCCGCATTCAACAGCGATTCAATACCTATGCCGCTTGCATTGAGTTTGATGCACAAATAATCACGTCTTACCGCTTCATCACCTTCGTTATATCCGGGAAAAATATCATTCCAGTTGAAAGGCCTCCCGTCAGGATATTCATACATATCAACTAATTCGTTTGAAGGAACGCTTTCGTTATTCGCCATGTTTCTCAATGTGGTCTTATTAGAAAGATATTGTAATCCTCCTATCCCATAGTTTTCGCCATCCGCCTTGCTTTGGAGCGCAAAAATCATTTCAGGGCTTCTACTGCCGGCATACAGTTCAAAGAGTGCGGCATAGTCGGGATGCAGGCTGTATCCGTAATTGTTGGAACGGTTATAAACGATTTCTTCAAAGTCGGCTATGGCGTTATTCCACTCTTTATTATACAGATATACTTTCCCTCTAAGCGCATATGCAGCGCCTTTGGTNGCNCGTCCGTAATCGGAAGCCGGCCAACTGACGGTCAACTTGCCGATAGCAAATGTCAAATCATCAATGATATGCTGGCGGATTTCGTTGACGCTGCTCCTTGGCTTTAACATAGTGGAAAACTCCGCGTTCACATTGGTTGTTTCATCGTAATACGGTACATCACCGAACAAATCAATCAACCGGAAATAGGTTAACGCCCGTAGAAACCTGGCTTCAGCTATGGCTGCATCCTTCGCGTCATTACTGATTGTTTCCATATTCGTCACGTTGGTTATCAAACCATTAGCCCGTGCGATCACATCATAGAGATACTGCCAATAGTTTTGAATAGCTGCATAATTGGTAGCATAAGAGCCTATCTGTATCGCAGGAAACGGGGTACTGTAACCGTTTGCAATCTCTCCGAGATAATCGAACATACAATCCATACCAAAGGCATAATTCTGCTTGGCAGCATTATATATGCCCATCATTCCCTGTTTCACATGCCCTTCGGTTTGCCAGAATGTGGCGTCGCTCAATCTATCCGGTGGTATGACATCCAAATCATAACAACCTGTAAAACTGATAGAAACGATCACTGCTAAAATATATTTATTTAATTTCATGGCTATAATTTTTAAAAAGTTAAGTTCAACCCAAAAGAATAATAAGTAATGGTAGGATAGTTAAGTCCGGCATTAAGTTCGGGGTCTAACCCCGGAAAGTCCTTGCTCATAAACGTGTAAGCATTGTCGATACTTATGTACAAACGAACATTATCCATATAGGCGACACGCGAAATATTTTGCGGGAGCGTATATCCAAGTTGGATATTTTTCACTCTCAGAAACGATTTATTAAAAATAAACGCATCGCTTGCCTGATTATTTTTGGTATTGGTTTGTTCCAAAAGTCTCGGATATTTGGCGTCTGTACGTCCTTCAACCCATCGTCCGTCGGCGATATCCTTTCGAATACCATATCCATGCGTTGTGGTGAACCTGAAACCATTATCCTGGTAGAATCCTTTCCATCTGGCTACTCCCTGCAACAAGGCCGTGAAGTCCAACCCCTTCCAGCTTGCGCCTAAGGATATACCATACGAAATCTGCGGATTAAATCCCCATCCTGTCATGATGCGGTCGTCNGGCGTAAGGCTGCCGTCGCCGTTGGTATCCTTGTACAGGAAGTCACCTTTTTCCGGTCGCTGATAGGAGGCAAAGTATTGCGGATTTTTNTCAACCAACGACTGTACGAAGGCCATATCTTCATCCGTTTGAACGATCCGGTCTACCTGAAGCACATACTGNATNTAATAAGGCTGTCCTTCCAATAGCATATTCGTCCCGGAAATGGCAGATACATCGCCTCGAAATTTGGTCACTTCATTCTTCACAAAACTGAAATTGCCTCCTAAAAAGTAAGAGACCTCCCCTACCCGGTCGCCCCATTCCATATTCAATTCAAACCCTTTATTATTGACTTTTGCAGCATTTTGATTGGGAACGGTTGAAGTCCCATGAACCAAAGGCGCGGGGAGACTGATCAGGATACCCTCCGTATCTTTGTTAAACAATTCGAAACTGCCGTTCAATCTGTTATTCAATATGCCGAAATCGACACCTAAGTTGGTCACTTTTGTCGTTTCCCAAGTAATATTCGGGTCTGAAAGCGTGGTTTGTGCAAAACCGCCTTCTACTGCGCCGTTCAAAACATAATTGGCGGCGCTATATACGGCTTGATACATATAATCGGTGGAGGTGGCATTATTCCCTAACGAACCGTATGAAAGCCTCAGTTTCAACGCATTTAGCCATGAGACATCTTTCAGGAACGNTTCCTCGGATAAACGCCAGCCNGCNGANAACGAGGGGAAGAACCCCCATCTGTTATCCGGAGAGAAACGCGACGAACCGTCTCTGCGGAAGTTNGCTTCAAACAAATATTTTTCATCCCAGTTCAGGTTCAATCGTCCGAAATAGGATTGCATCGCCCAGTGGGTTAAATTACCCGTCACACTGGGTTGGTTCGGCGCAGCATCGAACACCACCAATGACGGNTCAAGAAAATCATATTTCCGGTACCTCTCCCACCGATAATGATACTGTTCCTGATTGGCGCCCAGCAATACGCCGATGTTCAATTTATTGANNTCGGCTGTATAACGGACCATAGCATCCATCTGGTTTTGAATGGTTTTACGGGTCTGCAAATCGATATAAGTCCTGACCGTTCCGCTACGGGCTATCGTATTGGTATAGAAATTCCACAAGTCGGTATCCTTCAAGTGCCGGTTTTCCTCATATTGCCAATAATCGTAGGTATAGGATGCTTCTATCGACAATCCTTTGAGCGGCTTGATGATACCGTAAAAACGGGGTACAAATTTGTTCTGCAGGATCGGTTGGTCAAGTTTATAATAATTCATACACCGGAAAGGGTTCCTGTTGGCCGACATCGGTTCGTCTTCCGGGTTGTTTGGAGCTCCCAGACGACCGTCAGGGTGCTTCAGCACCTGCCCGGGTACTGTTCCCCAGACATTAAAATCTTCCACAACGGATACTGTACTGGTATTGGCTCTCGATGCATATCCGAATAAATTAACGCCTACTGTCAGCCAAGGTTTTAGCGCTGCATCTATATTGGCGCGAAAACTGTATCTTTTAAACTCGGCGTGTTCAATGATACCCGGATTATCAAGAATATTACCGGACAGGAAAAAACGTATCTTATCCGTACCTCCGGAAGCTGAAAGCGTATGGTCTTGTACCCATCCTGTCCGATAAAATGCGTCTTGCCAGTCGGTATTCGGATATTTGATCGGATCGCTGTTGCCGGCAGCCCGCCACTCGTTAATTTTCTCCTGTGAGAAACTGGGCATAAGCCCTACATTTACTTTGGCTTCGTTCTGCAGCTCCATAAATTCGGCATAATTGGATACGAGGGGGTATTTGCCAATTGGCACATGAGCGGTTATGCTACCCTGATAGGTAAGTTTTGCCGTTCCGCTTTTCCCCTGGCGCGTGGTTATCAAAATAACGCCGTTAGCCGCACGTGAGCCATATATGGCGGCAGATGACGCATCTTTCAATATGGAAATGGCCTCCACATCCTGCGGATTAATATTACTGAGGCTACTTATTACGCCATCAATGACTATCAACGGATTGGAATTGTTCAAGGTACCTTGTCCGCGGATTCGTATCGTAGCATCTTCATATCCCGGACGCGCTCCGGCCGTCTGGGTAACTACCAGACCCGGCGACACGCCTGCCAAAGCCGACGCCAGATTGGTGAGGGGACGGTCTTCGAGTTGTGATACGTTAACAGTCGATACGGCTCCCGTCATGTTGACCTTCTTTTGTGTACCGTATCCTACGACCACCACTTCTTCTAATTGTTGGGTGTCTTCAACGAGCATGATGTTGATCGTTCTACGGTTACCCACTGTTTCTTCCTGGCTAATGAAGCCAATATATGAAAAAACAAGCGTAGTATTATCGTTCGGGACCGGTAAAGAGTAAACGCCGTTGGCATCGGCAACGGTTCCTTCCGGAACACCCTTGATAGTTACCGATGCGCCGGGTAACGCATTGCCGGCAGCGTCGGTAATAGTACCGGTAATAACAATACCTTGCATGACATTCTTTGGCGCTATCACAATCAATTTTTCATTGAGTATGCGATAGTCCAAATCTGTGTCTTTAAATAATTGAGTCAGCACATCATTGATGTTACGGTTATGCGCCGTTATTGTCACTTCATTGTTTAAGGACGATATATCGTCGCTGAAGATAAACGANAGTTCTGTCTGCCGCTCAATTTCTTTCAACAGTTCGCGTACGGACGTATGGTCCATATCCAAGTTCAAGGATACTGTTTGTGAATATCCTGTGGCCATGATTTGCAGGGTAGCAATCATAAGAAATAAGGTTGATAACTTCATGATTGTAAAAATTTTTTGTGTACCCTCTTTTTTTTCTTTTAAAAAGTTTGTTTGTTTAAAAAAATACATAATTTTGCATCGTATTAAAGTTAGACATAAGAATCCCTCATAGCTATTTGCGGTAGAAAATGAGGTTTTGTTTTTAATTTTAAGAAGCGCCGGAGCATGTTGTAACCATGTTTCGGNTTTTTTTTAGTTTATCGGTTTATATTTCCATAGGCATTCTGATATTAAAAGATTTTTACAAAAATAGGTTGACAGTATTTCCATACGATTACGGTTCGTTTAAGATTTTGTTAAGCATCATTTTTTAAATGCTTTGTTTTCCATCAGGGTTACTTCGGAACCTTTTATCCGGTAACTGATCGGTGCGCTCAACGAAATAGCCTCCAGCACCTGTTCGATAGGAAATTCCTTTAAAACAGCCGTATAACGGACTGATTTGATTTTTTCATCGTTGAAACGGATTTGTACATTGTATCTTCGTTCCAACTGNTTGGCTAACGANCCGAGNGGTTCNTCNTCAAATACCAACCGGTTATCCTTCCATGCGGTGATTATTTCAGCGCTTTTCACCTCTTGTATTTCCGGTTTTTTTGCCGACAAGGCGGATGTAGATGAGGCCTGTGAATTTGAAACCGGGAGCGTGGGCTTTTCGCGCCGGACGGTTATTTTTTGTTTCGGCTCAACACTTATCTCCTGATCGGGGGCGTCGTTGCGGATAATGGTAATAGCGCCCCGTTCCAATAACGTCTCCACTCCCTCATCGTCCTTGTAGGCTTTCACATTAAATGCTGTTCCATAGACCTTTATTTTTAGAATGTCGGTATTCACAAAGAAAGGGATGTCCTCTTTTTTAACTACCTCAAAATAGGCTTCACCCGTGAGGTAGACGTTTCTTGAAGTCAAGCCGAAATCGGCAGGGTAACTGATTTTCGACCCAGCATTCACCCACACCTTGGAGCCATCGGGCAATGTAATCAGCGACTTGGAACCATAAGGCACCTCAATCTCGCCTCCTGCACAGTATGGTTGTTGCGACGTCTTTTCCTGTTGCGAGAAATATAAGATGGAAGATATACCGACTAACAATGCTATCGAAGCGGCATAAGCCAACGCTCTGAATCGTTTGTAGCCCCTGTCGAGCCTCATTTGCAACTCGGCATTGCTGATTTTCAGTGTGACGGTTTTCCTGCCTTGAGCGATTTTTTCAGTATCGTATATGGCTAATAACCTGCTTCCTAACCACATTTTTTTGTGTTGAGCGAATAATTGCCTGTGTTCTTTGCTTTCATTCAACCAGCGCTGCATGTGTGCTATTTCCTGCTCAGACGCCTCACCCATCAAGTAACGTAAAATAAGATTTTCTATTTCCACAGCGTATATAATTAATTGTCCTCTACAAGTAATACGTTTTTAAGGCTTCATACCCTAAAAAAATTAAAAAAATTTTTGCATTGTAAAAACGGTTTTCTAAATTTGCAGTCATTTATAATACGACGCCTCATGGGGAAGGAAATCTTTAAGCATGAAACTATCCGACCAACATAAAGACTTCGATTCGCTATTTGACAGGTATTATACCGGTCTATGCGTTTATGCCGAAAGTTTTATTAGCGATCAACAGGCCGCTGAGGATTTGGTGCAGGAGGTCTTTGTCAACATATGGATGAAACGTGCGGAATTGATTTTTGACGAGACATTAGGCCCCTATCTGTACAGGGCTGTTCATAACGGCAGCATACAGTTTCTGCGTCAGCAAAAGGTCAGAGACCGTTATAACGTCTGTTTAAATGCGAAACTTACTGAGGCTGAATTGATCCCTGCCGAACTGGTCGTCATGCAGACCGACCCCGCCGAAGCAGACGAAATGCAAAGACTTTACCGGCAAGCATTGGAACAGCTGCCGGCAAAAACACGTCAAATATTTCTATACAGCAGAGAAAGTGAAAAAAAATATTCCGAAATAGCCGAATTGACCGGTTTGACTATCAAATCCATCGAATATCACATTTCCAAGGCTTTGGATGTATTTCGCAAAGTCTTGAAAGATTGGTTGTAGAGTTCCTCCCCGTACACTGAAAGTCAATTCATCCTAAATCGTCGGCGAAAATTAAAATAACTGCTTATGCAAGTTGCACCAACTCGTCATTGCGGGCTTAATACTCAAAAGTGACAATTGCGTTTCGAGTACGATAAGCAGTTTCTTATGTGATTCATTTGGAAAAACCAGTTTTATTATGTACGTTTGCAGTGGATTTTTAGATATGACGACATTCGATATAGACAAAATAATAGCACAAGGTGAGGGCCTTTCAGTTGAGTTCAAGGAAGCGAGAGAAAAAGTGCCGGCATCGTTTTACGAAACCGTAGTCAGTTTCGCAAATACGAATGGGGGTGTAATTCTTTTAGGTGTTGATGATGAAGGTAATGTAACGGGTATTCATCCCTATAATAAAGCAAAATTTCTCAAAAATATTGCTACAGCGCTTAATTCGTGCGATAAAATCAATCCCGTATTATACTTGAATCCTACTGCCATAGAATATACCGGTCAAACGGTTATCGCTGTGCAAGTCCCTGCAAGTTCGCAAGTGCATGACCATGCCGGACGAATATATATCCGTGAATTTGAAGTTGATCTAGATGTCACAGATAATCAGCATAAAATACGAAGCCTGTTCTTAAAAAAAGGAACGATTTACACGGAAACTCATATTTATCCAGGCTTGAAAATGACGGATTTGGACGAATCATTATTTATCAAAGCTCGAAACTTGATTCGAAGTAACCGTAATGACCATCCATGGCTGATAGTTGACAATATGCAGATGCTTCGTGAAGCGGTGTTATATTGGCATGATTATGAACAAAATAAAGAGGGTTTTACTTTGGCGGCCGCTTTGCTTTTTGGAAAAGACCTGACAATACAAAACCTGCTCCCTGCCTACAAAGTAGAGGCAATGGTGCGTATTAAGAACAAGGACCGTTGGGACGATCGTTTGACCTTACGTACAAATTTGATAGATACCTATTTACAACTCAAAGAATTTATAAACAGATATTTGCCAGATAAATTCTTTATGGAAGGCGACCAGCGTGTTGACCTGCGCGATAAAATTTTCAGGGAAGTAATCGGGAATATCATTATCCATCGTGAATATACTGATGCAACTGCTACTGAACTGATTATTGAAGAAGATGCAGTAAGAACGCTTAATCCGAACAATCCTTGGTTTAATGGAATAATAGATTTGGATAATTTCAATCCACACCCTAAAAACCCCAATCTTCGTCGATTTTTTACAGCATTGGGTTGGGCTGACGAAATCGGTTCGGGTATCCGAAATACGAAAAAATATCTACCGTTTTATGTGGAAAAAGCAAAACCGGTTTTTATTGACGAGCAGTTATTTAAGACCATAATACCATTAGTTCGTTACACAATGTCAGGTTATATTCAAGATTGGTATAATTGGTTGGATTTGGATAATAAATGGTTGCCTAAATTGACGGAATCGTTGAAGAATATTGAAATTGACAGACATTTACAAAAAATGAGTTGGAGTGAACAAATTGAATTCTTAGTACCGGAATGGATTGAAAAAGTGACTAAGTTGATACCAGGTTGGATTAAAAAAGTGACTAAGTTTGAAAAATCATATAGTTCAGATATTCAAATCAATGACGATATTAACCGACCAAGTTCAGATGAAAAAGTGACTAAGTTAGTTCCAAGTATGTACGAAAAAAAACTGTGTTATGTAATAACCATTTTAATGATGTCAGGTACTTCAGTTACGATTGATGATTTAATTGAGATTTTTTCTTTCAAACATAAGACGTTTTTTCGTGAAAACTATTTAAAGCGATTGGAATCTATTGGTTTTATTACTAAAACCAATCCGGAAAAACCAACAGCTTCGAACCAAAAATACTTGATTACAGAGAGAGGAAAACGATTTTTATCCGGGCAAGATTTTTGAATACGCTTTACATCGAAAGCGATGTGCCTATACCGGGTGAATATATCCAAAGTAAGGGGTTGCGAATCGGGACGTTGCGTAGGACTTCGTCGACGACGGGGAAATGTTCCAATTGTTGCCAGGTATCTAAGTATTTNTTGTTATGCAGGTNGAGAGCGGTAAAAAATAGGAAAGGTTGTGCGACCGGCCATTCGTCCCAATACATAACATCGTGGTTGTATGGCCATTTATCTTTTTCGATGATATAGGGATACAGGAAATCAACGCTTTTTTGCATATTTTTGCCATCGGAGGT
>JGI24702J35022_10001548_pt1 | contig 14274 bp, 14 predicted proteins | sample TergutTh196P4_FD_35022 | JGI IMG/M metagenome (IMG submission 35022)
TTCGCCGTACAAACTGCCTGCCGGGTATACTGGGTCGTACCTGTGTGGCTTTCTGCGAGAAGAACTGTGTACGGGGCGACATCGACCAGCCGCTGGCCATCCGCGCCTTAAAGCGCCTGCCAGCCGAGTATGGTATCACCAAGCTCACTCCAGAAAAGGTGAGTAAGAAAGAAAAGGTAGCCGTGGTGGGTAGCGGCCCGGCAGGCATGGTGGCCGCCGACTATTTAGCGCACCAGGGATATCAAGTCTATCTTATAGATGAAGAGTCCGAACCGGGCGGCATGACCGCCGCAGGTATCCCATCGTACAGATTGCCGCGTCGGGTTATAAATAATGAATTTGACATAATCAAAAGTGCCGGTGTGCAGTACAAACCGAGCACACGTGTTGGCCATGCTGAAGACCTAATGCTGAATGTGAAAGCAGTGCTGGTGGCCTCCGGGGCTCACCAGAGCAAAGATGCGGGCATCGCGGGTTGGAGCCAGAACTGCCAGGGATGCCTGGAAGGAGTACAGTATCTACGGCTGGCCAATGCCGGGAAAGATGCCCCACCCGCAGAAAGGGTCATTGTGGTAGGCGGCGGCAATACCGCCATCGACTGTGCCCGCACCGCAGTGCGCCTGGGTGCTAAGGAGGTCACGGTGGTCTACCGGCGCTCCCGTACCGAGATGCCAGCTCGTGCCGATGAGGTGGAAGCTGCCAAGAAAGAGGGGGTCAAATTCCATTTTCTGGCACTGCCGCTGAAGCTCCTTGCCGATAATAATAAGGTTACGGGGGCTGAATGTCAGCGCATGGAACTTGGTGAACCCGATGCCAGCGGACGCCGCCGCCCAGTACCGGCGGCAGGTTCGGAGTTCGTTATTCCCGCCGAGTTGGTGCTGACGGCCATCGGCGAACAGCCGGAGCTTTCTTTTTTGCCCAAGGGCAAGGTGGCACTGACCGAATGGGGTAGCATCAAGGCTGACGAAGGAGGGCGCACCAGTCTGCCTTGGCTCTTTGCTGCAGGTGACTGCGCTACGGGGCCCGCCACCATCGTCGAGGCTATGGCAGATGCCAAGCGTGCCGCTCGCAGCCTGGATTGTTACGTCAGTAAGAGCAAGGATTCCGAAGAGAAGCCGCTGGGAGAACTTTTGCACGAGCTCGGACTGGTGCGCAAGCGCTACGGCTCCACGCCCTCCGTTCAGCTGCGCCAGCATCCGCAAGAGATTCATCTTAAGGAGCGCACGGCTACGTTCGATGAAGTGGAGCAGTGCTTCACCCCAGAGGCAGCCAGCAAAGAGGCCGCCCGTTGCCTAAGATGCTACCGGGTGATGATTGCGGTAACGTAAGGAACTCTCGAATGCGAAATAAAGGGGATAACTATGTCTAAGTTAACCATTGATGGTAAAACCGTAGAGGCCGCTGAGGGTACTACCATCTTAGCAGCTGCCAATAAGAGCGGGGTTGATATTCCCACTCTGTGCTATAACGAGGAGCTTTCGCCCGCTGGAGCCTGTCGGCTTTGTGTGGTGGAAGTCGTAAACGGCCAAGCGTGCGCCCTTATGACTGCCTGTGATAACCCTGTTTCTGAGGGCATGACCATAGACACTAATTCGCCTAGAGCGCTGGATGCTCGCCGTCTGGCCACTGAGGTGTTGCTTGCTCAAAGGCCAACCTCGAAAAAACTCCAAGATATCGCTCGCCGCCTAGGCCTTGATGAACCACGCTTCACCTTGCCGCAGCAGGAGTGCATCTTGTGCCGACAGTGTACTCGCACTTGTCAGGAAGTGGTGGGGGTCGGGGCTGTCAGTTTCATAATGCGCGGACTGGGACGTGAGGTTGAACCACGGGTGATCTTCGATGCTGAGCGCTGCATCGCCTGTGGTTCGTGTGCCTACATCTGTCCAACTGAAGCCATCAAACTCACCGATGCTGGCGGCAAGCGCACCCTTATGACACCATCCGGCAAAATGGAGTTTTGCCTAAAGGCCTGCGGGCATTGTGGGGCCTACTTTGCCCCCGAGAAGCAACTTGTCTATATGGCTCGGCAATCGGGACTGCCCCAAGAAAAGTTCGACCTGTGCCTGAACTGCCGTGATTAGCTTTGCTGAAGTGGCAAATGACTGATATACTTAAGACTATTCCCATTTCTCGGGAATAGTGAACGGCGGATTTGTAAGCCGCCTGGATTTGGGGTCGTGCGGGGTGTAGCGCAGTTGGCTAGCGCGCAGCGTTTGGGACGCTGAGGTCGGAGGTTCAAATCCTCTCACCCCGACCATATTTTGGGGGATTGAGGCCATAGGCATGGCAAAGAAACTGCTCAGCTGTCTCTTCATTGCTTGCGTTGCATTAATGTCTTGCACCTCTGGCATGCCAGAAGATTCGAATACTCCGGTGTCCAGCCCATCGGAGGGTAGCTTTTTTCTTAACGTTACTGCTGGTACGGGCGGCAGCATTGCAGCCGGAGCAGCGCAATTCATTAGCGGCACCTACCTTGAGGGGGCAGAAATAGGGCTACCGAGCTTGCGCTCTGATCCGGAGTCCAGATTTGTATTTGATAAGTGGGTGGTCTATTCAAGCGATTTTGCAGTCTTGCGGACCATTGATCAAATGAACGCCGTGTTTATTATGCCGCCGTATGACGTGACCGTGGTAGCCACGTTTAAAGAATTGAGCGACTTATTTAACCTTACTATCATTGTTGATGAAGCGCGAGGTTATTTTGCAGAGGGAACGGCATCGCTTATTAGCGGCGACTATTATAAAGGGACAACTATAAAACTGCCGACAGCATATCCCTATTCGGGTTTTGTATTTGCAAAATGGGTGGCTTACTCGAGTGACCATAACGTCTTGTGGAATACTTATATTCAAGACGCTGAGCTTATAATGCCTCCCCGTGATCTAATCTTAATCGCAGAATTTGAAGGCGAAAGCATTTGGACACCTCCGGTAACGTCGCTTTATTACTAGATTTAGTTAGCTCAATAGGCTTGTGTAAATAACGATCAAGCCTGGAAGATTGCTAACAAAGACCGCCATCTGCTTAAAAGGCAATCTATGCCAGAGAATATGCAGTTTGCCCAATATCCCCGCTCGTAATCGTTGCCTTCAAAGCAGTAGCGCAAAGACGACTGTGGCGGGTGCCGCCGCAATGCACTGTCCACATGCCACGGCGGAAATTATGATAAGCTTTGCCTGCCCAACTCGCCATGGAGTCGGAATTTTGGTGAATGCGGGAGATAAAAGGACATGAACGAAGTATTCAGATGCTTTGGGGATACTCCGCTGTATGCGGACTACCACGACAACGAATGGGGGCGGCCGATACACGACGATAACAAGCTTTTTGAAATGCTGATTTTAGAAAGTGCGCAAGCCGGGCTTTCTTGGATAACCGTGCTAAAAAAGAGAGAAAAATATAGGGAGGCCTTTGATGGGTTTGACCCCAAAAAAGTTGCCCTTTATGGAGACGCGAAAATAGAAGAACTCTTGGCCAATGAGGGTATTATCAGAAATCGCCTAAAAATCAATGCAGCTATAAATGGTGCCAAGCTCTTTGTGGAGATTCAGGAAGAGTGCGGAAGTTTTGATAAGTTCATTTGGGACTACGTAGATAATACGCCCATTATCGGGAGCTGGGAAAAATTTGAAGATATGCCTTTAACCTCTACGGTTTCCGATAAGATCAGTAAGGATTTAAAAAAGAGGGGTTTTAAATTTGTCGGCTCAACAATCATTTACTCTTACATGCAAGCGATCGGCATGGTCAATGACCATCTGAAGAGATGTTTTGTTTATGATGATGTATCTGCTATATCCCTTAAATGCACTGGCAAAGCACCAACCAAGAATCCGTGAAATGTCCTAGCATAGTTCCAGTGCGTTGTTTCTAAAGGAAATGCGCAAGGTGCTATGGCGGGAGTTTGCCGCACATGATTAGTAGATGAAAAAATGATTTACGATAATACAGCTGCCGGCATCTTCCTGGCTCGCCCTAACCGTTTTATTGCCCATGTTGAAATTGACGGAAGAATTGCGGTCGCTCATGTGAAAAACACGGGGCGATGCAAGGAGCTACTCGTCCCCGGTGCGCGGGTAATTTTACATAAGCAAGATAGCCCTGCGCGCAAAACGCCCTATGACCTTATCGCTGTCTGGAAAGGCGAACGTCTCATCAACATTGACAGCCAGGCCCCCAACAAAGTGTTTTGGGATTATCTGCAATCCGGACGACACCTTGAGGGCATCATTTGCATCAAAGCGGAAGCGAAATACGGCAACTCCCGCTTTGATTTTTATGTGGAAGCCGAAGGGCGCAAAATCTTTATTGAGGTGAAGGGAGTCACCCTTGAAGAAGGAGGCGTTGCTTTATTTCCGGACGCACCCACAGTGCGGGGTGTTAAGCACCTGGGCGAATTAGCACGGTGTGTCCGGGATGGCTATGAGGCGCAGGTAGTGTTTGTTATTCAAATGAGGGATGTGGAGTATTTTACCCCTAACAACAAAATGCACTTGGCTTTCGGAGAGGCGTTGATTGCTGCCAAGCAGACCGGGGTGAAAGTTAGTGCTCTGGATTGTGTGGTTACAGAAAACAGCCTGAGCATTAGCGAAGCCATTCCGGTGAAATTGATATAATAGAATCCAAAATTTACGGAGGTACTAACATATGCAAGCTGTACATGACTTTTTGAAGAAAACCAATACTTATTTCCTTGCCACAGTCGAAGACGGCCAGCCCCGCGTCCGCCCTTTCGGGACGATCAACTTGTTTGAAAGCAGGCTCTACATCCAGACGGGCAAGAAAAAGTGCGTTGCAAAACAGATTGCCGCTAACCCCAAAGTTGAACTGTGCGCTTTTGACGGTGAAACTTGGCTACGCGTTGCCGCTACCCTAGTGGAGGATAGCCGTGTGGAGGCGCAGGCAAGTATGCTGGATGCCTATCCTCAGCTTAGTGGGATGTATGCGGTGAATGATGGGAACACAGTGGTATATTATTTGAAGGATGTGGTCGCTACATTTTACAAATTTGGTAGCGAGCCAAGAGAGGTACGATTCTGATGTCAACATTTTTTGAATTGGCGCAAAAACGCTATTCGGTTCGCAGTTTCAAGCCACAGCCCATTGAGCCGGACAAGTTGTCCAAAATATTGGAAGCCGGGCGTATTGCGCCCACCGCATGCAATAATCAGCCGCAACGCATCAAGGTCATCACTGCGCCCGTCGACTTAGCAAAAGTTGATGAATGCACCCCTTGCCGCTTTAATGCCACAACAGTGTTGCTGGTGTGCTACGACAAAACTGTCTGCTGGGAGCGCAAGTTCGACGGTGCAACAAGCGGTGATGTAGATGCCGCAATCGTTGCCACTCATCTTGTGCTGGCAGCACAGGAGGCGGGACTCGGCACCTGCTGGGTGATGTATTTCGACCCGACGAAAACACGTGAGCTGTTTGCTCTATCGGAAAATATTGTTCCAGTGGCATTTTTGCCCATTGGTTATCCTGCGGAAGACGCCGCGCCAACGGAGAGGCATGATCAGAATATAGCATTAGATGGAATGCTCTTCTGAAAAGCATCTCCGTACTGATGTCACCTTGCTCACAATAAGAGATCGCCAGCTTATTTGCAGGAATTGCGAGCGGTGAAAGTCGTCACGGCGGCAGTTGGAAATCGCAGCCGCATCAATCGCTAAAACTGGAGGGCCGCAGTGGGGCGTCGTGATAACAGAAGTTGCCATAGGCGCCCGCAGGTTGTTTTTATACTGTAGCGCTGCGTATTAGCGAAACGTAAGGGGTCAGTCCATACAGTACGCCGGATCCCACACGAGGCCATAAAACTTTAAAGTAAGGAGATCCTCTATGGAGTGGAGCGTTTTGCTGTCAACGCAGAAATTGGCCGAAGAAGAGCCGGAACCGGAAGAATTTAAGCAATATCCTATTAATGCCTTTGAGAAAGACTACAATGAAATAGTATCAAGCGTAGTTTTTCGAAGACTGCAGGACAAGACACAGGTATTCCCTCTTGATAAAAGCGATTTTGTCAGAACGCGCCTAACCCATTCCATCGAGGTCTCCACCATTGCCAGACAAATGGGCATTATGATTTCCAAGAACACCTCCCAATATCGCCGGCAGGAAATCGGCGAGGCGGAAGAAGAGGGAATTCCATCGGTTTTGTTGTGCGCTGGCCTGCTCCATGACTTGGGGAATCCCCCATTCGGTCATTTTGGCGAAAACACCATGGCCGAATGGTTCAAAAATCAATTAGGGCTCGTAAAATACAAAGGATGCCCGGTAAGGGAAATATTATCACGCCAAATGGTTGGAGACCTGGAGCATTTCGAGGGTAACGCTCAAACACTTAGAATCCTTGCCAAGTCCCGCTATGACTCCGAAATTAACGTTTCTGCTGCCGTTATCAGCACCTTGGTCAAATACCCTACCAACTCGTTGATGTTTAAGGGAGAGGATCCAGACGTAAAAAGGCACAAGCCGGGCTATTTCTTCGCAGAACGTGAAGCCCTCTCTGCGGTATCAAAGATCGTTGGTACCCAAAAAGATGGTTCCGAGATATACAGGCACCCGCTCACTTACATGCTGGAAGCTGCAGATGATATCGCATATGCCACGGCGGATTTGGAAGATGCCTTTGAAAAGGGGCTGTTCACCCTCAATGAGTTTACGGAATTTTACGAATCTAACTATACCCCTGAAACAGCGGCACAAACTAAATGCCCCGAGCAGTACTCCAGCCGTCTAATCAACAATTTGAAAGATCGGCGCAGTAAGCAATCTAATGACCATAAGGTTTTTGCGGAGTGGATAGCCTATATCCGCCGCTGGCTCATGTATGTTGCGGTCTTTCGTTTTTCGAAGAGCTACGATGATATCATGTGTGGTAGTTACGCCGATGATCTGTTCTGTAATACCTACCATGCCAAGACTATCAAAATTCTAAAGGATGCCACGCGGCGCTTCGTTTTTGACTCTCCCGGTATCTTGAAACTGGAGCTTTCGGCGCAGACCATACTCTCATTTTTGCTCGGAAAATTCGTTAATGCTGCTTTATATCACGACTATGCGGAAAGTGATTTTATGCCGTCTAAGGCCGATAAGAAGTATCTAAGTATTCTTCCCGGCAATTACAAAAATGACTACCAGGCCTCTCGCGCCGGGGACGAGGCAGTTGATCTCTATTTGCGGCTGCTTATGGTGACGGACTATATCAGCAGCATGACCGACTCACATGCCCGCACCCTATACCGTGAACTCAGCGGCATTGAATAACCAATCTTATGTGCGGTTGCAAAAACCTGGTCAGCACGGGTCTTGCACGTAGGATTTCTCCCATGATATGTACTCACGAAAGGATGCTTGTCGGCATTGCCGACCGTTTAGGGGAAATGATTTTTGAAGCCGTTGACATGAATTTACCAACATAGGAAGAGCCGCAGAACTTTGACAAACCGATGAGCCAACCTTAAACTTAAGGCGCGTCATAAGCGGGAGTAACTCAGTGGTAGAGTTCCTGCCTTCCAAGCAGGCTGTCGCGGGTTCGAATCCCGTCTCCCGCTCCATTTATGGCTAACGTGAGGCAAATAAGGGCTTGCTGGCCGAAGAAATAGTGTTTGATGACAGCATACCTACACCGCTCACACAAGAATTTGGTCGACATAACCTTTGAGGACAGCCTGATTTTTGCCCCATGCTCTCAGCGGCTATCGGCCGCTACAGACAAGCATCGCAATGCCCTCGGCGACTGCATGGTGATAGATTGCCGAGAAACAAGACTGGCGAGGTCAAAGGAGAATTATTATGGCTAGCGACGACTCATATCGGTGGATGCCCACTGCAAGCGGCGTGTTAAATATTGTCTCCGGCATTCTAGGGATTTTCAGTAGCCTGGTTTTGCTCATTGTTGCCGCTGTATTCCAATACATATATAAGAGCCATCCGATAAGTATCGAAGGAGATCCCGAGGTCTTCCCCCTAGTTGCCTCAATTTTCGTTTTTGTCGGCTTAGTAATAATTATTCCATGCATCGTATCAGTTGTCGGAGGCATCTGTTCCCTAAAGCGTAAACGCTGGGGGTGGGCACTCGCAGGCTCTATTTGTTCAGTGCTGGCTTCAAATGTCTTAGGTATCGTAGCCATCATCTTCATCGTCATGTCCAAAAAAGAGTTTGATACGGGTACTAATCCACAATCTGAACCTCCCTGGAATCCACCAGACGGAACCAATCGTACAAAATAGGGAGTGATTCTTGATATGATGAGTTGTTTTGTATTTTTAAAAGAGGACTTCTCCGATCTTGCGAATATGGGTGCTCTAGCCGAAGGCTATTTATATGCCGACCCCAATGGATGCCTGTACAAAATGGGAATACTCGCTGAAACCATTGTAAATTACATATTTGAGATAGAGAAAATCAAACCTTCCGCCAGTGATAACACCCAAGCTAACAGAACTCAAACCCTTCTGCGGCTGGGATTTATCCCAAAGGAAATCAGCAGTTTATTAGACGTTATCCGCAAAAGTCGCAACGAGGCTGTTCACGCAGGTTATGACAGCATAGAACAATGCGAGACGTTGCTTCAGATAACGCATACTCTTTCGGTTTGGTTCATGCGGGTATATGGCAGCGATCCAAACTTTGAACCAGAAGCATTCGTACTTCCAGAGGATATGCGCGGACGGGCTGACTATCGCCAACTCTTAATGGAAAATGAGAGAATGCTTGCAGAGCTTGAAGAGCTACAGGCGACTCTTTCTGCTCGCGCCATTAGACGAACTGATGCTATAGAACGTAGAAAGAATGCCGAATCGGCAACTCGAAACATGAGGTTATCGGATAGAGAGGCGCGATACCTAATTGACGAACAGTTGCGAAAAGTTGGATGGGAAGCTGATACGCAAAACCTCCGCTATTCGAAGGGTACACGTCCAGAGATGGGTCGCAGTATTGCAATTGCCGAGTGGCCGACTGATTTAACTGTGTGCAAATGGGGATACGCAGATTACGCCCTTTTCGTGGGGTTGAAGTTAGTCGGTGTAGTTGAGGCTAATGCAAACCGTAAAGCCATGGCCTCATCTTTCGACAACCAATGCCGCGAATACAGCATGGGCATAAAAGACGAGCATCTTGGCTATGTGATCAACGCATGGGGTGAATACAAAGTGCCTTTTCTGTTTGCTACGAATGGCAAACTGTATTCTGGTCAGTCTGAAGCGGAATCTGGGGTTTGGTTCCGTGATGCCCGCAATGCCGAGAATGCTCCGAAGGTTCTTCACGGCTGGATCGATCCCCATAGCTTGCTCGGTATGTTGAAGCGAGATATCTTGGCGGCCAACCAAAGGCTTGTGAGATATTCATACAATATGCTGATTGACGATGACGGACTAAGCCTTCGCCCTTATCAGGTAGAAGCCGTAGAGAAAACTGAAGCTGCTGTATTGGCAGGGCAGCAAGCCGTATTGCTGTCTATGGTGCCAGGTACAGGAAAAACGAGAACCATTCTTGGCATCATTCATCGTTTTTTGAAAACCAAGCGCTTCCAAAAAGTTCTGCTTCTCGTTGAAAACGACGCACAGTGCGAAGAAGCGCTTCGCGCCTTGCAAGAGACAAGAACAGAAGGCCAGATGAGTTTTGGTGAAATCTACGATGTGGGAAGCTTTACCAGCAACGATGTCGACAGTAATACTAAAGTCCATGTGGCAACCATCAAGAGCCTTATCGAGCACATCATTTACAATGATTCGGAATCCATTCTTTCTGTCGCAGCCTATGATCTCATCATCATAACCGAAGCCTGCCGCGAAAAAGACGACTACACTCATGATTACTATCCGGCGATTGATTACTTTGATGCCACCATAATCGCCATGACCTCCACGCCAACTCCAGAAACTGCAGAGGCGTTTGGCGAACCAGTATTCTCCTACACCTATCATCAAGCTGCGGTAGATGGCTATCTTGCCGGGCACGAAGCCCCACGAGAAAGCGAAGTAAAACCAAGCGAATCCTGCGGGGTAGCCAGTTCAACCAGTCCAGCCACGCGCAACAAAACCGTTACTTGCGGCATGGAAGAGGCCGAGAGAGTCGCATCTCAGCTAGAAAAAGCTGCCGGACTAATATCAAGTGCAGCAGAATGGTTAAGCAACATCGCAAGGGACAGCGATGATGGGGTAGCTGGGCGCAGTTAGCAAAATCTATGTCGTGCGTTACGATGGACAGGTATCCGCCAAGCATGTTTTTGTGGAAGAGGATAAGGTTGTCCTGCGGTCATCCAATCCGGCTTTTCAGGATATCGTGCTTGAGGTAACAGACGAGTTGCCTATTGATGTCATGGGCCGAGTAGTAAAGATCGTCCACATGATGGACGTATAGGAGGATGAGATGGGAGAAGATGCCCAAAAACAACCGCCTCCGCCTTTAGTTGAGTATAGAGTTGACGGTGCAGCGGAGAGCGCCCTGATTGCATTCTCAAATAGTTGGCATAAAACAGAGAGACACGCGCATGTCCTACTGCCTTGTTCCTTTCAGTTTGTGGATTTCTTTAGTGATTTGTTAGAAATTGAGGCGCAGAATGAGGGAGATTCGGGCTCGGTGATGGTCTCGATCTATTACAAGGGACGGCTTGTGGCATCAAAAGCCAAGGCAGGCCCATACAAAAAAGTTAAGGTCAGTGCCAAGCTCTACCGGCCGTAAATCAAACTAAAAGGAGGCAAGCCCTAGGTTCGCTTTCCTATTGAATGGTTTGCATTCAGAGGGTCGGGGGTTCGAATCCCGCGTGTGCTTGTTTTAGCATCCACTGGGAGACACATTCGGATTTGCTCTAGTGAGAGATGGGCGCTTCAGAGACCGTGTCTGTATATCTTTTTGTCTGCTTTGTACTTTTCCACTTTTCTACCAAGAGGTGCTATACTAATCGAATTGCTAGGGTAGCGCCTAGATTCCGATGTTTTCAGGGGCTCGTAGCTCAGTGGTTAGAGCAGGCGGCTCATAACCGCTCGGTCGTAGGTTCGAATCCTACCGAGCCCATTGTTACTGTTGTTGCGGGTCAGTTATGATAAGTATTGCACAACAAGTACAAAAGGAAGGTTGGTTAAATGCCATTTATAATTGGACCACTGGAAGCAATTCTGTTCTTAATTACCCTGCTTATTGTTATCGCGCCTGTTATTTTCATCGTTTTCATCGTGGTATGGTTATCTTCACGAAGTAAGAAGACCAACAAAAGCGCCATAGATCTAGCCAAAGAGCGTTATGCCAAAGGCGAGATTTCCAAAGACGAGTTTGAAGAAATTAAGAGTAATCTTGCCGAACAATGACGGCCAAAGAACACAGCGTTTAACGCCGGCGCATCCTTGCGCCATTGTCGGTAGGGCATCTCTTGACATAACGGAAAGTTGCTCTGCTACACCAAATATGGGATTTATTAAACTACTGGAGGCGACATGAACACTCTGGGCATCGTTGGACTGGGCATAATTGGCTTGATCTGTCTGTATTGCCTGCTTGGCTTCTTTTTAATAGGTGCCAGCGAAGTTGGCATCCTTACCAAAAAGATGTTGGGTAAGAAAATGCCTAAGGGGCAGATTATCGCCAGAGCTGGTGAAATAGGCATTCAGGCAGACACTCTTGCCCCGGGACTTTATTGGAGGTTCCCCCTGTTTTGGAAGATCAAGAAAGTAAAAGTTGTCATTATTGAACCCGGGAAAATAGGGGTCGTTAAGGCCATTGATGGCAAGACTATTCTGTCCAATCGGCTCCTTGGGGACGAAGTAGAGTGCAACTCCTTTCAAGATGCCAGAGCTTTTTTGAGCAACGGCGGTTATCGCGGCCCACAGGTTGGGATATTAACGCCGGGTGCCTATCGTATCAACATTTCGGCTTTTGAGGTGTCGGTGAGAAACGCCGTCACCGTCGGCGAAAACCAAATAGGGGTGGGCATTGCCTTGGATGGCATCATCCTCCCCACAAATTATGTTATTGCCCCCAAACCCTCAAACGCCGAGAACTTCAACCTATTCCAAGGCGGACAGGATTTTTTGGATAAGAACGGATATCGCGGTCCGCAATTGGATACTATCCAGCCGGGAACCTACTATATCAATCCGCTGCTCTTTGACGTTAAAATATTCGATATTGTCGATGTTCCCCCAGGATATGTTGCCGTCATAAGATCCAATGTCGGCGCTGAACTGGAACACACCATCAGGACTCCGGTGGATGCCAAGTCAGACGGAGCCATGAAGGGCGTTATCCATGATAGGATAGAGACTCTGCTGACGACCGATAAATTTACGCGCGGTATCTGGGAAGAGCCGGTAGCCCCGGGAAAATACAACCTCAATCCGATTGCCTACACTCCTTATATGGTTCCGACATCGGCTGTAACCATAGATTGGGCTTCTGAGGGCAGGATTGGCACCAAAGTACACAGCGTACAAAATGAGGGGGTGCTTTATAAATTCGATCCCCTCAAGGTTACCTCGAAGGATGGCTTCCAGCTCGGGGTCAATATTCGCATGATCATCCGCATTCCCCCCAAAAATGCCGCTTTCGTTATCCAGCGGTTTGGTTCTATTGACAATCTTATTGATCAGATTGTCCATCCGTTGATTGATTCTTCTTTTAGAAATAAGGCCGGCGAAAAGAGGGCCATCGATTTCTTCCAGAGCAGAGAGGATATTCAACGCGATGCCCTGGAGCACGCCGTAGAGGTGTTTGATAAGTACAATATCGATGCCCAAAACCTGTTGGTAGCCTATATCGACATCCCCAAGGATTTGCTTGATACTCAGACCAAGAAAGAAATCGCCATCCAGCAGAAAGAACAGTTCAATCAGGAAGCCGAAGCTCAGGAGCGGCTGATCGCCGTCAAGGAGAAGTCAGCACGGGCTGAGATGCAGCAGAAGGTGATTGATGCTGAGCTGAGTATTGATATCCACAAGAACATGGCCAAGGCACTGGTGGAGAAGGCCAAGGGCGATAAAGATGCCATGATTGAGCAAGCCCGGGGCTCACGGGAGGCCCAAATCGAAAAGGCCAAAGGCGAAGAGCAGGCAATTCGTCTGGTTGCCGAGGCCAACGCCCATAAGAGCATCGTAGAGGGCAAGGGCATTGCCGAGGCATATGAAGTGCAGAAGAAAGCCATTGGCCAAGAGAACGTCTACATGATTGAGCTCATGAAAGAAATATCCCGGGGCGGCATCAAGATTGTCCCGGAGATCATGGTTGGCGAAGGCAAGGGCGGACTAGTTGATGCGGCCCTGGCTAATCTGCTGAAGAAAGACGCGAATAAATAGTTGTCATAATGGCAGTCTAATTGGGCAGATGAGGAGATGAAGGTGCCTAAGTTATGCGTGAGGAAATTGCAAAATCACTCGGCTGGGGGACAGACCTGTGATTGATACCATACTACTTGATCTTGACGGGACTTTGCTCAACGTCCATAAAGAGGCATTCCTCGGTACCTATCTGAGCGAACTAAAAAAGGTGTTCGCTAGGTTGGGCATGGATGCGGAGTTATCTATCAAGGCGGTGTTGGCCGGCACACAAGCCATGATCGCCAATGATGGAAGTGCCTTCAACTCGCAAAGGTTCTGGGAAGCATTTGCAGAGTTCCTAGGAATCAACGACGAGCAACGCAAAGACATCGAAGCTGCGTGCGACAGTTTCTATGCAAATGAGTTCGATGTCGTAAAATCAGTGGTAGAGCCAAGCGATATCCCGAAGAGACTTGTACGGGCATTGAGACCCAAGGGATACACCGTTGTGTTGGCTACGAACCCACTATTTCCGGCTTGTGCCGTCGCGACTCGGTTGTCATGGGCTGGGCTTGAGGCGCAAGACTTTTCATATGCTACCCATTACGCAAACAGTACGTTCTGCAAACCAAACCTCGGGTATTACCGCGAGATATTCGCAAAAATCGGCAAAGAGCCTGCACAGTGTCTCATGGCGGGCAACAGTCTGGCGGAGGACATGTGCGCTGGGGCACTCGGGGCGTCCACCTTTTTGGTGACAGACTGCATAGAAAATAAGATAAAAGCGGATATCGCCGCGCATCAAAATGGTACACTGGCTGAGCTGGAGGAATACTTGATGGAATTGCCGGATATTGTGGGTGGGGAGGACAAACGCCGCGCCTAGATTGACATAATGGCATGGAAGCTAATTCGCTATATGTTAATCACTAACTTTCACAATTTACCCCGATAGCTCATCCTTTCCAGGGATAACAGCCGGCTGATTATCTGTGTAATCAGCCGGCTTTCTGTTGCATTCA
>JGI24702J35022_10001549_pt1 | contig 14270 bp, 8 predicted proteins | sample TergutTh196P4_FD_35022 | JGI IMG/M metagenome (IMG submission 35022)
GAGTCGTAGATCAGTTGAAGGGGGAGCCGAAGCTCCGGCGAGAAGTTCGCCGTCCCCAGCTCCTGGGACAGGATGAAGCCGTTGTCCGTCAGCAGCGCGCGCCCAGCGAGCCCCGGCTTCGGCGCGTAACGGAAGTCCGGGCTCTCCTTCGCATACCCCGAATGTGTGCAAATCAATGCGCCTAAAACCATCATTCCCGCTGGTATCTGTCTCTTCATGTTGAATCGTTTTCCTGTACCGTTTTTCATTTGAAAGTATGTATATTATCATAAGGGTCGGGAAACCGTCAAGCGGAATATGAAAAAAATCTTAAAAAAAAGCGTCCCGTTTCACTTTGGCATTCGATGACCACATTCATCCCCCGTTTTTTTTCTCACACAAAGGCACAAAGGACACAAAGGGTTTTATCAAAACAATCCTGTGAATCCTGTCAAAATCCTGTCATCCTGTCAAAACAAACCCCCGTTGTTTTTCTCACACAAAGGCACAAAGGCCACAACGGTTTTTCTGATTCGTTGTATTCGCGCCATTCGATGACCACATGAATCCTCCGTGTATCTTAGGGAATGGCTTCCCCAATAATATGGTTGTATCCAACAACCGATAACGATATACTTTTTAAACAATATGACTGCCATGTTTAGGAAAACTGAAAAAATGTTGGGTTGGGCACATCGCCTGTCCCGCAAACGGGAGAAGGACGCTTCGACCCAAGAGAAAAACGATTTCTATTTTCATAAGCTGACGCCCTGTAAAACGGTTGACATCTCGGCATATAAAGAGGCTATTGATTTTGTCCTCAAAGAGAATGATATTAGAAATGTGGCAATTTCCGGTTCCTATGGTTCCGGGAAAAGCAGCGTTCTGGAAACATACAAGCAGAATTGCCAAAAGAAATTCCTGCATATTTCACTCGCAGATTTCAAACCCCATAACCTTGCCGATGTAAGCGATTCAGATAAGACGGCGGAATCTGTGTTGGAGGGGAAGATTCTTAATCAATTAATCCATCAAATTTCACCTGACAGTATTCCCCAGACGGGTTTTTGTATCAAGAGCAAGGTAACGCAAGGGCGTATATGGATTAATACGATATGGGTTATTACCCTGATTGGATTAGTTTTATATCAATTTTTCTTTGCCAAATGGAAAGGTCTTGTTTCCGCATTGGAATGGAAACGGATGGTTTTGTTGCTAGAGTGGACCGCTACGAATATTGCACGTTTGTTTTTCTTGCTTGCGGGAGTTGTTTTGTTCGCACCGGCAGTGAGATGTGCCATCCGAAAGCAACTGACAACTGGCCTGTTAAAAAAGATAAGCCTACAAGGGAATGAAATCGAGATTGGCAGGGAGAACACCGACTCCTTTTTTGACAAATATCTCAGTGAGGTTTTATATCTGTTTGAGAACGCGGGTGTTGATGTTATTGTCTTTGAGGATTTGGACCGTCATGAGTCTTCCGGGATTTTCAGGCGTTTGCGCGAAATCAATACGCTGGTCAATCAAAAACGACCGCAAAAGGTATTGCGCTTCTTTTATCTTCTTCGGGACGACATTTTCTCCACTAAGGACCGGACTAAATTCTTTGATTGTATCATCCCTGTTGTTCCAATCTTAGACGGCTCAAACGCCTATGATAAATTTTTAGAAATGTTTAGGCAGGGCGGTATACAAGACTTATTCTCTCCCCAGTTCCTTCAAGGCCTATCGCTTTACATTGATGAAATGCGGTTGCTGAAAAACGTTATCAATGAATTTCAAATCTATGACAAAAGATTGAACTCAACTGAATTAAACCATGACAAGATGTTGGCTCTGATTACGTACAAAAACATCTTCCCCAAAGACTTTACGGAGCTGCAATTAAACCGTGGGTTTGTCCATGAATTGTTTGAATTAAAACCTGCACTTACAAAAACAAAAAGGGAACAAATCGAAAAAGAAATTGCCGGACTTGAACAACAGTTAGAGCAAGCGGGTAAGGCTTTTCTTACGGATGCTGAAATAGAACGGCTCACCAACTATGCACGCGGCTATAGTGCGTATGAATTGGTCAAGAGATTAGCTACACTCAAAGAGTTTGATACGGCAAAGACAAAATCCGAGCAAGAGGCGACCAGCGAAAAGATCAGCAAGTTGAAGAACGACCTTACATCATTGACCTATACCCATCTTAAAGATTTGTTGTCTCGCGAAAACATTGACCAACTATTTTACGAAGCCAAATATACAGATGGAAACAAAACGGAGACGCGCTTTGAGGAAATCAAAGGGAATCACTATTTTGATTTACTCAAATTTTTGCTTCGTAATGGCTACATTGACGAGAGTTATTCCGACTATATGACGTATTTCTACCCCGAGAGCATCAGCAAAAATGACAAGACATTTTTGCGGAGTATTGCGGATAAGAAAGCAAAGGACTGGAACCACCTGTTGGATAATCCAGCCAAGGTTTTCGATTGGTTGTCCCAAACTGATTTTGCGCAATTGGAAGTTTTGAATTTCCAATTGTTCACCTATCTGCTGAGATGTGTTGAAGATGACAGACCCGTTCAAAAGCTATTGTTACTGTTACAGGCAGATAAAAACACTGCGTTTATCAATGCCTATTTGCCAACCATAAGTAGTAGTGATGTTGTCCGTCTATTAGCGAGAAGATTGAATGCCAGTTGGACCGATTTCTTTACCCTGTCGTTGGGAGACACCACATTCCTGCCACATAATCGTGTTCTTTGGGCGAAAGCAACACTCTGTGCTTCACCAGACGAAATCATTAAAGCCGTTAATAAAGATGACTGTCTGCGTACATTCATTGCCAATACACCTGGATTCCTTGTAAACACGCCTATAGAAGACAATGTAAAGTTGATTCAAGGGATGCAATTGCTGAGCATCGAGATGAAATCAATCACTGTCGAAAACGTTGATGCAGACCTTCTTAAAGCCGTGTATGAAAAAGACCTGTATGAGTTGAATGCCGATAATATTGTCCTGATGTTGAAAGTGTTTTATGATGAGAAAGTGGCGGAAAAACTTTGGCGACAAAATTACTCCATCATTATGAGGCATCCGGCATCACCTTTGGCAAAACGTATCAATGCTCATATTGACGGCTATTTGGATATTGTGCTTCAAAAGTGTGAATCTATAATCGAAGATACCCAGAAACACACTATTGGGATTTTGAATCATGAAACCACCTCTTATGAGCATAAACGACAATACATTCACTTCTTGCGAACGAGAGTCCTTGACCACCTACAGGACATTAAAGACACAACACTTTGGGCTACTCTCTTGTATTGCCAAAAGGTTGTTTGTTCCCCGGCGAACATCATTTGCTACTTTAAAGATAATAGTCTTGATGGTATGTTGACCGCATTCATTAACGATGGGCTGACACAAGAGGTAGATTTCTCAATCAAGGCACTCTTCGAGAATGAGGAACAAGAAAGAGTGTTTTTTGAAAGCATAGTTTCTTGCATGGACATTGAAAATGGCAGATATGAGAGAATCCTCTCCACTATCAATCAAGACTACCCAGAGTTTACACGGACAGGAATAAAAGATGATAAAGTTGCAATCTTGGTGAAAAGGAAAAAGATTGGCATGTCGGTTAAGTCCCTTGACCACATACGGAAGAATTACCCATCTGTTTTGATTGATTTTATCACGCTGAATATTGACGAGTACCGCACACTGATGTCTAATCATTTCGATGATGCCGATGTTCCTTGTCTCGTTGAAAACTACGGCGAGTTTTCGCCCGCCATTCAAGAACAGGTGGCAACGCTTTTATCCAAGCACCCCAACTGTTTAATTGGGAAGGAAATTGCCCTGCCTCTGTCACTTTTGGACTGCCTGATTCAAAATGAGAATGTGTCCGTTGAGGTTAAAATCAAACTGTTCAGCAATTCCCTTCCTAATATCGTTACGTCTCCACTTTGTCTGGCTTACTTGACGAAATTGGGTCTTAAAGAATTTGAGAAATTATTCAATACGGGACGACCGAAAATTCAAAACACGGAAGATAATGAGCGTATTCTTGCTTATTTCAAAAAGAGTGGCTGGATTAAAGATTACGAAGCAGATGCAGAGAATAGCAATCTCCTGAAAGTCAAAAAATGCGACAAAAAGGATGTCATTTCAAGTTGAAAACAGCGACACCAACGTTGACTGCTTCAGCCATACATGACTCTCTATTTCTTGAAAGGAACAACAGTCCTTGCCGCAATCCCCACCCTACACGCCTAGCTGTAACGGAACATCATCAGCACCAAAATACCACCGTAGAGAATCTGGCGCATATTTGCCGTAATTGCGCTAGGCATCCCCACAAAGAGACCATCATGTCCATTGTGAACCCCATTGTGGTTAAAGGAAACAAATAAAAAAAATCCGCACAAATCCCCAAAATCTGCGTCCTCCGCATGCCAGTCTCGAATCTTGATTCCCCAATTCAAACTCGTAAATCTAAAATTCCCCTCACACCTCTACTTTTTTCAACCGCTTCCTGCTTAAACTCCAGCGGACGCGTGATCAGGAACAGAATCAGGGTCACATACGCCACCTCATCCATCAACTGGCTCCCAATCCCTCAATATGCATATTATGCAAAAACATATGGCACTGTAGATTGGAAAACATGTATTCCATGCCAGGAAAAGTAGTTTGCTTCTAGTATTTTCTCAAACGAGGCTTGTTTTTCTTCCGTTAACTTGCCTTTTAGCGTATCAAATTCCTGATACATTCGTAAAATTAACTCCTTTGCTTTCTCATAAGAATTTGCGTGAATATCGTCTTGCATCTTGATGTCAGCAGAAAAGATACTACCAAGGATTGATTCCGTAAGCTCACGTTCTTTTTCCTCGTCATGAAATACGTCAGAAAGAATTTTTCTGAGATATTTCTCCAACCGGTCTTTGAATTTTGCAAAGGTAATCTCAAAAGCTTTTACCTCACCAAGTTCCAAACGAGCAACAACACTCTCGAATGTTCGCCTTTGTTCGCGTCCAGGACCGATAGTAATGGATGCTATTGGCCAGCCTATGTTTCGGAAAATTCCTGTCTTTTTATCCTCATATGTGAAACACAAGTTGACATAAGGTTTTATAGCAGAGTCAGTTGCCCAAAAGTTAATTTTTTGATTCCAGTCTATGTCAATGACAGGAACGACAATAAACCGATATTCTTTTTCATAACAAAAGACTTCTTTTTTTACCAACGTTGAAAATAGTTTACAGAAGGCACTGTTAAAATTGGGAGGTGCCTGAATTTCCCCATCCTTTTCGGAAAGTATCATGCTATAAGCGTCTAGCAAACGTTGAACCTTTATATTTCCAGCCTCATCTTGTGCATTGATGTTTTCGGCATAAATAACTTTTAGTGGTTGAATAATCCCAAGAGGGTCAAATATCTCCGTAGGCTCATGGCCATCAATTTTTTTCGCCTTACTTTCTATCGAAAGACTAGGACTATTAATAGTTTTATCAATATCGAAATCCATGCCCAACGAAATCCCTAATTCTTTTGCATAAATCGCCCAATGTTCCAATGAATCTCCTGTTTCACAAAATGAAACGCTGAGTGGGCGGAGTAAACAAGTGTTTTTATCTTTTATGCTTAATGCACTGGATAAAATGTCTTCACCATGCGTTACTTCGCTTGAATCATTCAAAAATCGCGCATCTGTAGCACGCAAAAATCCTTCTCGAAGTATAGCATCTAATGCATTTAATCCCGTATAATGATGAACAAAAGTGGCCTCATCTTTGAAAGAAGACTCTATTTTTTTTAGACAAAATTTAAGAGTTGGCAAAGGTAAACGGTCATTCAGTTCCACGCTTCTGGTTGTTTCATCAAGAGTTTCCATAACTTATTACCACTCCCCAACTCTTTGTGTAATTGAGCGTACTGTCTTGACTGGATGCTCCCAATACATTAAAAATGTCTTTACATTGGATGAAGTCAATTTATGTTCAATGACAGTTTCAAGACGTCGAGAATAAAGCAAAACATAAATATTATCGTTATTTTTCCCTATCAAACTTTTGAGGAAAAGGTCAGAAAACGTTTTTTGGGTTTGACTCGTTCCCATGAGAATATCAATAAAAACAAGACTTTTGTTGTTTTTATCTGTTTGTGTATGAATTGTTTCTGCCAGTTTGTGTGCGTTCTGATCGGCATCACTCACCGATGCAACATTAAAGGGAGAATTATCCCAACGGCCGGCACTACTTGTTTTCATTTGATCGCCGAAATACAAATAGAGATTCTTGTCTTGTATTTCAAGCAAGTTACAAAGCCGGTCAAGACGTTCACCAATTTCATACGACGGTGCCTCAGAAAGCGGTGAAGAATATGATAAATCGTCAATCCAATAAAAGTTGTTGAACTCCTTTACCTGCATTTGGCTTCTCCTTTTGTTTGATGATTCCTGGCATTTTGATGACAAACTGGTATTCTTCATTGCAATGTACTACCTCAATTTTGAAGCAGTCATAGCCGACCTCGGACAATTGACTTTTTCTTAAAGTAGCAACCTCGGTTGGTTTGCAACCACACGCCCTAAAAGCATATCGGGCAAGTGTCCATAATGTCACACCAGGGGGTCTGCCATCATCCGATTGAGAAATGGCCTGCGGTATCGCAGAACGTCGTAATTTCTTTGAATCTTTGTCAAGCTGACGAATTTCTGGCGGTAACGCAATGCTCCATAAAGTCGCTTCAAGGATGTTGTGAGCCTCGCCGGGGTCAGTTATTCCCGTATTGGCAGAAAAGACTAATGCGTTATTCTCTGCCTTAATCTCAAAATCAAAATTCTTATTGCCATTGTAATATCGCACCGCATTAAAGGCTAATAAAAATATTATTTCAATTGTTGGATTTTCAATTCTATCAATCACAATGTTGTCAGGATATTGATAGGTATACGTTTCCAACCCCTCATAAATAGAAGTATCTAATCTTATTGTCGCATAATGTTTTTTGTTTGTTTTCAACTTAAATCCTTTTTTGAAGGCTTGCAATAGCTCAACATTGGCATCTTCATACTGAGTATATTTTTCATCGAAGTCAAAATATGCTAATAAAATACGATTATCAATTAACTCAGATTCAACATTGTGTATTCTTTCCGCACGATAAGCCGCAGAAATAAATCTGTTAGCCAACAACCGTCTCCTTTCTGTAAAAAACCATTGGTATCCTTCATTCGTTTCCTTAGGTAATTTTGACATTACTAAATCTCGTTCCGTACCCGTTGATGCATGTACAGCACTCTTTGAAATTTCAAGCGCTTCGTTCTTTTCCTGCTGAAATATGAGAGCGTCAATGCTATCTTCAGACATCTCTTTTGCAATTACACTAACGATTGTTTGCCTATTGCTAATGATGTTTCTAATCCGCTTAAGGGTTTTAAGGTAAGGTTCGTCTTTCTTACGGGGAATCCGAATATAGGCAGGGTACATTTCGACAACGCCGACTTCGGCAAGTAGTACTTTTGCTTTTTCCTCAGCTTCTTTTTCTTTATCAAAACGCTCTCTTTTTTCTTGATCAACTTTTTTGGGAAGAGTCTCCTTTATTTTTTTTCGTTGAATACGCTTGAGTGCGGTTGAGTAGTTATTGTCAATTCTAAGATAAATAAACGAACATCCCGTGTTGCTGTCGTGACAAGGCATACCACATTCGTTTTTACATTTAAATTCTGGCGCGTTTACATTGCATTTGTTGCAAAACAAGCTTATTCCATATTTCCTCAACGCCTCGGTGACATTTGTATTAAGAGTTAATTTTCCTGACAAGAAACCATTCTTGTCTGTAGCGTTAGCAATTTGTAAATGGCGTTTCTCGCGTTCACTACGGAAGTGTTTTTCATATCCGAGGTCATATGCATCCTCTCTCGTCCGTTTTGTCATGGGACGCAAACACAACAAATCGTCATTGTTTAAATCGTCATTATTTCTTTGTGTTGCCTTGCTTCGCTTTGGTTTGTTTTGAAAATATATCCTCCAATCTTTAACAAGTTTTTGTTTTCCATCTGTATTTTGTAGTTCAACATCTTCAACAACATAGTCAACCGCTAACTTTGCGTAACGTTTGTATTTATCGCACTGTCTTTCTCTGTCCTTTCTAGCTCTATCTTTTTCTCTTATGCTATCCGAGGGTGATATTGCGCTCTCTAAATAAAGCAAAGAAAACAGTTTAATAAAAACCAACGAATCTGGGTTTTCGCTTAACAGTCGTCCCAATTCCTCCTCAAGTTCCGTCTCGAAATTCGCTCTTTTTGAGTTTCCAAATTTTTCGTCTCGAATGACTCTGAAGACTGCAAACACAAGATAATCCAAAAAGGATTTTTGGGCAATATCCGATTCATCTATAATTTCTTCCGCCTTTTGAAGACGGTCTTGTTCGCCCTCTCCAACGCCTTTGATAGTGTAAAAAGCATTCAATATTTGTTTTATTACACCACAGTTAATTAAGTATGCCGAATTTAATGACGCCAATGCGTTGAGGCAAGAGATATAGAGCGAGACTACCCTTTCCCTGTTTTCGTCGTTTTGCTTCTTTTTGCCTTTGTGATACTTGATGTGTATGCCATTTTTCTTCTCGTTGCAGATTAATTCGTTCTTATCGCTAAACGTCCGTTTTGTGATAGAAAACGTAACGGTGTGCTTTTTGGGGTCAATTTTCCCTTCGAGAATCATCTTAATGACCACTATTGCCACAGTCGTAATAGCCGGACGATACGATAAGAATGGTCTTGAAAGTGCCTTGACCAACGCAATAAGGTATTCAATAAATAAAGAAGAAGAGTCGGCTTGATACTTTTTGAACTCACCTGCTATTTGTTCCCTGATAGCGTTATATACGGCTGTCGAGAAATTCGTTTCCTCTGATTTTGCCATAGCCGCCTTTTTGATAATCTTATAAAGATTTTGTTCCGTTTCGAATCGAAGCATGTGTCGCCGTTTTTCCTCAGATGTCTTTTTGTCATGCGATTGCCGAATATCATCCAAGTCTTTTTCTCTGTGATAAAGTCTTTTCTCAAGACACATTAACGCAGTAGAGACAAGTGCGGCTTCTTCTTCAAGTTTCTTATCTTCGGCGACTCTTTTGCACAGGGGGCACGAATCACCCTGACTCCTGATTGCGGGAACGGGTATATTACGAAAAAACGAGTAATACCGTTCGTCTGGATTTGTAATGATAGCCTTCTTGCTTTTGGACGAATGTCTGTCGACAAGCGTAAACACACCCGAAAACGGCGAACTGTCATTGATTCCCGTTTCCATAAGCAATGAGTTTACTAGTGTTTGCGCACGATTGTAGCTGTTGCCTGTATTAATCTGATCATCCACATAGTAAAACGCCAATTGTTTTTCGAACTCGGAACGTTTTTCTTGTTCCGTTTCCAAGCCTAATCCTTCTATTCCGAGCCATGCTTCTTTCGCCATGTTGGAATATCTGCTAAATTCCCATTCAAAGTTTGAGCGGAACGTTTTTTGGGCATCGAATCGGACAATATGGGCTTTCCCCAAAAATATCTTTCGATTGATGTAGTCGGGGAAGTTTTCGTTACTGAAATGTGCCGGAGCAACAATGATATTAACTCTTGCGATTTTGGGCAGACCTGAACCCTTTTCGAGTTCTTCTTTATCGAGCGGATTTAAAACTTTTCTAAGATCCTCTGCATACTGGTTGAAGGTTTCATCTGATTGAGCAACATCATACAACTTTGCCGTACGAATATAATACTGGTAATGTGCCCCCGCCCTGTTCAAATGGTCATAGTAAAGACAGTCTTGATATCTATAGTTTTGGGGTACGCCCTCCGTAGTGAAAAAATCAGCCGCTGATTCTGGCATTCTTTTTGAGCGTTGACAATCAATCTTCCTTGGAGACTCTAACAGCAGGGCTGGCACCAGTGATGTGTCATCTGTCGAGAATATCGCATTTTCAAACCATGCCTTCTGGGAATCTGGACAATAGCACAAAGGGCATTTGCAAGCATCGTACCATGCCGTTTCCACAGTGATCAAATAAGTGCATTGTTCATTGACGGCATTTTCGAGGTACTTCTCCTTGCCCGTTGACTTGATTGTTTTATTAATAGCGTCAATTTCGCAGATATTATGAAAACAGCCGCATTTCCTATTCTCGGCAGAATCGCATGACTGCAATATTGAATAGCACCAATATTTTACATGAGTATCGTTCAAAAGGAGTTCTTCTTTTTGGAGTGCCTTAAATAATTTTGGATATGTACTTAATGTGGAACTGACCCCCATAATAAGCACCAATTGTGTCGTGCCGGTTTCAAATTCGTCTCTTATCGTCTTTTTTTTATTTTTTTGTGTATTCCCCTCTGTTTTTCCAAGCAATCGATCAATTCCGCGTAGATGTGGCTTCGATTTTTTCGCCGCATCAATATGTCTTTCATTCTCGAAAACCATATATTCACAAGACATATACCCATATTTACTGCACAAATTATCGTTAAGAATGGATAAAACAGGTTCCAACACATTTTCGTAGCCCAATAGAATAATCTTTTTCTTTTTGTCACCTATTTGTTTATGAATTTTCTTTCCAAGCCAACGGGCAAACATGCGACTCCAATATGCTGATCCAAATAACGGGTCAGCACTATAGAATGCATCCATGTGCACGCCACTTACTTGTATATGGGTGGCTTCATCATGAATTCTAATTCCACCATTATAAATGGGGGTAGAAACAAGACGATCTAATTCTTTAAACCATTGTCCTTTTGAAGTGTCAGGCGGTATTTTAAGCGAATCAAAAACGTGTGGAGTCACTTTCGTTTTGTTTGCGTCAGGTTCAGATTTTTCTCGTATAGAGATGTTTACAAGAAACTCCGCCAATATGTCTGCCCATGGGGGGCGTTTCAGTCCCGAGGTTTCGTGTGTCTGAAAAGTAAAATACAAGGCAGATAAATTTTCCCCAGAGAACACAATTGGTGGAAAAAACGGCATATCTTTCGGGCGTTCATGTAAGCTCAATAAAACTTGCTTGCCAAGCAATTTATGGTTTTTTCCAAATCTATTATAGACTTGTGAATACAGACGAGCAAAAACAAGTAATAACTCCTGATTCCCAAATCCGGTTATCGCAATGTTCTTGGGCGTAATATACTCTTCTTTTACAGAGAACGAGAAAATGGCTTTGGCAAGGATTTCGAAATAGTCACTTGACTGAAAGTCTAACTTCTTTGGCAACAACAAATGAAAGGGTGTATCCGCATCCTTGGTTTTATCCTTTTCCCAAGCAGTTTTTAATTCAGCTATGAGCCCTTTTTCGGGGTCATCAATGTGTTCTTTCTTTATTTCTGCAACACTCTTGTTCTTACCTGCTCCCTGTAACTCTGCCAAAATATTAATATTTCGTTCTTCCAATGAATGTTGACTTGGGGTTCTCAATGTATCGCAAAAAGAAAATGCAATGTCATCGGGAAATAATGGGGTGCGTCTTTCTTTACTTAAAACGCCGTCACCTTCGCCGACAATCGGGAAAAGAATATCATAACGTGTACCCATGTAGTAGCATTTTTCCTTAGGAGGAATCTTAGCAGAGGGTATGTAATCGTGAATAATGTTACCGTTTCCCTTTATTGCACTTGAATAAAAGTCGGTCGAATTGGCATCTCCACTTGTAACGCGAAATTCACCGTATGCGCAAGAAACGGCAAAATCTAATATTTGTAAGCCATAATGGTGTGCTATCGTATCCGTATGTTGATAGTACTTTCCAATCAATTGATTAGAATCGGGTAAAAACATATCTTGAATAGAAAAGGTCGTATCCCTGCTGAGGGTACTCACCATATCTTGATAACTGGGGGTGTAAGGTCCTTGTGTATCCATTCGGTTTTGTAGGGTCTGACGGAAAACATCTGACATTTTTTTTGGACTACCATCGTACCGAGTGTTTCCATTCTGAGTTTTTGAAAGATCAGAGACGAAAATTTGTAGTGCGTTGTATCGAGTTTTGTTTTCTGGGTTTATTAATCTGGCCATTAACTCGGGTTTCCCGTTATGCAAAGCACGGAACGTGATAAAACCAGTACATGCGTGTGCGACAATATTTTCTGCTAATTGCAAGATGCCGTGCGCGTATGAAGAAGCCCTTTCAAACACAAGTGCAAACCGTTTTTCATACTTGCGCAGATCCTCACGCGGAATTTTAGTTTTTTCTCCGTCATCGCTACATATTTGCGTGTAAATCAACCCAAAAATTATAAATGTAAGGACATCCGTCGATTCGAGAATGGCTTTACATTCCGTAGCAATCAATTTGTGGTGTTTATCTTGTGTTCCATAAATTTCCCTCTGATACTTTGTAAGTATAGTTCTTATGGCTCCATCAAAATTATCCCTGTAGGTAGGTCTCCTTGCTTTGGACGCATCATTGGAGTTCAAAAAACTGCGAACATTTTTTTTGAAGACATTCCATAAAGCGCGGTCATCAATTGGGAAAATGGGTAGTATTGCGCCAAATTCATTCCCTTTCCAGCGTATTGCAAGGTAATAATCTTTCTCTGTGCCAGGGACTTTAACAGCGTTAGCGGATTTTTTAACATCACCTCTAAATATGACTGTCTTTCCGTATTTTGTGGTCTTCCTAATCAAATATAAAAACTGAGAGGCTTGATAATAAAGTTCATTGCTGTGAAGGTTATCGGCGTTGATGATGTACTCATCGGTGTTTTTTCCTCGATATGCCAAAAAGAGCGTGATGTACTGCAAGGCAGTGATGTCATCGTCATTTGTGATGTCAATTGTAAGAACATATTTTTTATCCGAACTGTTTTTTATCATCTCGCTATGCCGAAGCAGATACGGAACTACAACCTTTAAAGACTCTGCATCGGTTTCAATTGAGATTACTGAATCATCAGAGGAAAGCAATTTGTCAATTTGCGAGTCAATGTCTTCTATTTTTCCCGTATTTTTAATAGATAGTTTCATACACTGCTATCCTTTGCTCGTGAGATGATTTGTTATCATTATAAAAAAAATCTAAATTATGCATTAAGGCGAAAGCAAGCATTTGTCGTTCCTCGCCCTTGAGTAGATAGATGCCGCCGTGAGCAAGTTCTCCTCCACCGTGAAATCCTCGAACACGTTCCTCCACAGGACGTTGCCCGCTATTCGATAGACTTTCAGTCTTGGAACACGGACACAAATCTCCATGCGGCGTATGTCCGTCCAAAGGAGGGCGTAGACACCGCTGAAAGACCAACCAATAATTTATGTCCCAACTATAAAAGGTCATTTTTTGTTTTGCTGTGATTCCTTAAAACGAAAATAATATACCATAAAGTCCGTCTGGTGTAAACTGTTTTTACGGGATGCCTAAAATTTTTGGGGAGCGTCTTCAACGCCGTGTTTTTTCCTCGAATCGTTTCCGCCTGTTCAACCGCCATTCCGCGCAGGGGAGCAGGGAATAAAGGGGCTGCCCTTTAAATCCCAATGCCAGACCCTCTGCGCCGCTGTGCCTCCATATGGGAAAATCCATGTGATGTTTCACGCAGGGGCACTGGGAACGCGAGGATTGCCCTGTAAATCCCGATACGGTCCTCCTCGCACTGCCACCCACGTTCATGCCGTAGGTGTACGTGGGGATGCCCGCGTCCTCGTCCGCCTGCACTTTCGCCCACTTCAGGACCTCCAGTATATCCACAATGCGCGACGTTACGTTCATCGTCCCCACAGGCGCGGGGAAGGCGGCGGGGACGGGATTCCCCCCGACCCCTGTGTCGCGGGATTTCACGGTGCCCGCGCCCATCGTGCCGAAACCTAATCCAAGTGAGTTCATAACCGCAGTTCAACATATCCGTGCAAAACGTCAAGCGGGTGCTATCTTGTTTTTTTTCAGCAACTGATTTTCACACCGCCGAATCTCACCCCGCCCGCGTTGAAAGTTCCGCACAGGGCGTTTACGCCCGCATCCCCAGACCGCCCCCCCCTCAACGCGCCGTAGGTAAAATATTGCAACCCGTCGTGGATGTGCGAGTACATATTTTTTTCAGGCTCGCTTGTCACGCGCTCCGCCCCCCCGCCCATGCGTATCTCGCGGTAACGGTAGCCGCCATTGAATCCCTTGCGCAGGACAGGACAGCGAGGCCCCACGACCAGAGCAGGCTTGCCGTCGCGACGCTCGCGCAACAGCGAGGACACGAGTTCCCTCCGCAGCACGAACGAGTTTCCCGGCACAGGCGCGGGGACGGTCTCGATGCCGAACCG
>JGI24702J35022_10001550_pt1 | contig 14265 bp, 9 predicted proteins | sample TergutTh196P4_FD_35022 | JGI IMG/M metagenome (IMG submission 35022)
CATAAAAACAATTACATTTTTGCCATTTTTGGAAATTTTATAAATTTTTTTATAATCATTTGTTATTTCCTTTTCATACTGTAATTGCGTTTGTAATAAATTAAATGATTTAGTAATGTTATAACAATTAATTGCACCCATTACTGTAAAGGTACAGACAAAAATTACAAGAATAGATGAAATAACTTTCTTAAAGCGATAAATATAAAACAAAATCGCTGCCATAGCAACAATAACTAATAAATTTATTAGTATAATTACTTTTCCTGATTCTGGTTCCTGGGAAAAGGTAATCAGTACTGTTAAAGGTCCATAATCTCCTGGAAAAATAAATATATTAACAACAAAGATAAATGACAAAATAAACATAAATTTAGTAAAAATTTTTTTACCATTTTCAGCAAATAAAAAATAAATACATATCGGAAGAAGAATAAATAACCCAAATCCCTGTGACAAAACATTAATTAAAAAAGGGATTGGACTCTTATAATCATCAATGAACGAAAATTCATGAACAGATGATGATATTAAAGATGAGGGAATTACAAAACTGCCAAGTAAAAAAATAATAATAATTGAAAAAAGGAAAACATTAATATTGGCTAATTTGTTTGTTTCCTTACTATCAAGCTGTGCAGAAATTTGTTTGCTTTTCACAAATCGCTTGAACACAATTAACATAAAAGGTACAGCAATAAAAAGGAAAGTTAAAAATATCCGCTTTAATGGAGATATGAAATTGGAAAATAATACACTAATTGCTACAATGAAACATATTATTGAAGTAAGAATAACTAATATCTTGTCCGAATGTTTAATTTTTGAAAATATATTTTTTATAAGAGAGAATACATTATTACAAGTCCAATATAATACCAGTCCGGCAGGCGAATTGTACAAAAGTAATAAAAATATCAGGGACATCCCAAAAAGCTGGAATTTTTGCTTTTTCGGAAGATCTTTTGTATAGATTGCTCCGGCCGCAATATTTATTGCTGTCATTATTAAAGGCATTATGTTTAATGAAAAATAATTGATGTTTAATAATGAGTCCGGTTTTGCGAGATCAGTAATTGGGCCAAATGGTATACCACTAATTACTTCCAGGCTGGAGAGAAAATGATATGCCGCAATGAAAAATGGAACCTGGATTAACAAAGAAAAACTTGCCCGGAGTGAATATGCCGGATGGTAGCTGTTATTACGATAGTATGCTGCAAGCCGCATAAAACGTTCATTTCCGGAAAAGACTGTTTTAATATTTTCTATCTCACTTTTCATCCTAGCCTGTATATCTCTTTCAGCATGCTGGTATTTTTCTGCAAAAAAATACAGAGGTAAAGTTATTATGCTGAAACAAAAAGACACCCCCAATATTGACATACCAGGGTTCCGGAAAATTCTAAAAACTATTACAAAAAATAAAGAAAGTATTTGCTCTATTGGGAAAATAAATACATTAAATAATAAAGTTAGCATTTTCAATTAGATTCCTTATTAGCAATTTCAACCATAAAATCAACAATACGCTTGCTGGCTTCTCCTTGACATTGCCACATGATCCTTTTAGCTTCAAGCCTATTTTCCTTCAATTCCTCATTATGCAAGGAATCAATAATAATTTCCTTTAGCGAAGAGAAATTCATTTCGCAAAGCTCTATGCCTACCTTTTTGGAAATCCGGAAATAAGACGGTTCTTCCGGTAAATTATGTGCATCGTAAGGCCGTAAATCCATTGTATTAAGGCTTAATAATACGGGTTTATCAAAAAGGAAAATATAATCGTATATTATCCCAGAAAAATCAGATATCATTATGTCTGATTTGGATAAGGAATAAATATTTTCGTGATGGTAATCCCACTCAATATTGAAATTATCCTTATATCTTCCAGTTAATCTGTCAAGAAGTGCTTTTTCGGATATAACAGACTGAGGATGAGGCCTTATAATAATACGCCAGCCTGTTTTAATAAGAGGATCAAGCAGTCGTTCACCATACACTTTTAGTAAGCCTGAAGCGCCCCAAGACGGAGACACTAAAATTGTAAATGGATGGTTTTCTTCTTCCGGAAGGCCTTTAAGTTTTTCATTATTTCTGTCTAAAAATGTATTCCCCACAACAACTAATTGTTTCTCTGGAAGTTTTCTCAAGTTTTCAAGATATCGTATTTCCGGTATTTCATTTTCACCAGAAAGAAGGACTGAATCATAAAAGTCAAGACCAAAAAGCCGGTATAACATCGAACCGCTGACCATATGGAGCATATGGCAATAGTGTTTTACGGCCTTTGAACGTTTCCATTGCAGAACATCAAGATCCGGTGTTGTTGCAAGCAAAAAATCAGCGGATAAAAAATTAAGGTATGCAAATGACTTGTTACCTTTTCCAATGTATTTGCCATTTATATACTTAAAAGATGTAGAAAATACAGGGTCATCTTCAGAAGAAGTAAGGTATTGGACACTAATCTGCCGCATTTCAAATTCAACAAGAATAGGCTCAAAAAAAGGCCAATACCGCTTATCCTCAGCATATATCACATATTTTTGCCGTGAGGTCGATTTATCTTTATGCCGGAAAAGAAGGACTCTAATTGACAGAAAAACAGAACGAAACAAAAAATAAGACGCAGCAGCAAGGCCAATTAAAATACCGAAAAGCGCGCTGCCGGTACCAGGGTCAATATACAATAGTTGAAAAATCATTTTATTATATTTCCGTAAATAATAATATTGGCATAAGCATAAATAATAGTCAATTACCCGCGTTTCCTCCCAATGGTATATATAAATTTTTTGGTTTTAATTTAAACTTCCCAAATCGCTTTTATATAAAATTATAGTCGAATTCGCATCCATGCTTATTATTTGTTTGTTATCTTCATTTTCAAAATTTAATGATCGTGATCCCCAGCGGCCAGCATCTCCGTTTTCATACTGAATAAATGTATTACCGTTAACAAATGGAAGGTATTGATCTCCGCTTTTTGAAATAATGCAAAATATTTCATAACGGGATGTGTCCATAATATTATTTCTGATTATGAAATTTTCTGCTTTATTATAATGCCCCCATGATTTAATATGAGATGATTCACCTTTATCGGGACGCTGTTGGCCCCAGCCATAACCTGCAAAACGCATTATATTACCTTCATAAACAATATTGGACATGAATGAATTTTCACTTCGTTGAAAATATTCTATGGAATAATTACAATACTCCACAAGGTTATTTATAAAAAAAACATTATTATTTGTTACAGATAAAGTTCCCTGATGTGTGAGAGCGGCATCGTAAATTTGATATATATAACAGTATTCCACCAATAAATTGTCCACATTATTCCAGGCCTCTATTGCGTTTCCATATCTTATATCTCCATTCTGGATTGAACCTCCAATCCAGCCCAACTCGCATCCTCGAATTGTTATATTTTTTGTACCATCACCATATATACCGTGAACGCCTCCGTATTTAATGCACAAATTTTCTATTATTATATTTGACCCGTTATTTGGAATACTTATTATGATTTTTCTTTCACCCATTTCTATGGAATGAAATACTGAAGATGGTGACTTTCCACTAAATAATAAATATACCAATTTATCATCAGGATTATAATAGAAGTCAAAATTTTCCGTTAATGAATCCATAGACAATTTTTTGATGCCAACGTTTTCACCATGGTTAAAAACAATTATCCCGGCATCGGATTGAATTTGCCTTTGGCATACCCATATATTTCCGTGAATATTTGTCCAGTTAACATTTACATAATTTATAACACTGCCATAGATACATGGCTTGCTGCCTTTTCCATAAGCGCCATAAGATACATTACTGCTGGCAAGCAGTTGTCCCCGAAAAATTCCATTACGCTCAAATAAAACCACATCTCCGGCTCTGAATCTGTGGTTGTTTACTTTATCAAGTGTTGCCCATGCCTGATTGGGAGAGATTCCGTTATTGGAATCTCTGCCTTTATTTGATACATAAAAAGTTCTATTGCTTGTTATGAGTGTATCCGGAGTTTGTTTAATTTTTTCCCTCAATAAATTAGCGTCTATATCGGATAAACTGTTCATTAGGTTCATGAGCCCTTCTGTATTATCCCATTGCGGACTTGATGCAGATGGATTGGATTCAAATGAATCGGTTTCCGGTATATTTGATTCCCTTGATATACATGTTGAATTAAGTAAGAAACAAAAAGAAAAGAAAATTAACGGTAATTTTTTCTTTATAAACATCATACGATCCTTTTAAATGTTTATTTATCAAAAATATTGAGAGTGATTGCCACAATCTCCCTGGGGTTATTGAAGCGCGGTAAAATCGCATCACCCAAACCGGCCGATAAAACCATAACACCACCTGATTCTTTGCGGTACAAGCCTTTACTGTATTTGGGGAAAAAAGATTTTTTCACACTGGCATTAATCAGGCCTTTGCCAAATAATCGAATAAGCCCTCCGTGAACATGTCCCGATAGTACCAAATCATACTCGTCGGAAATAATATCAAATTCGTTCCCATAATGATGCATAAGAATATTGAATTCATTTTTATAGACAGGCGTTGGGCTTTCGTCTATGGAATAAATATCTCCCGGCGTAAAATGTTTTAATTCAGGGCTGCTGAATGCAATCAGTTGATCTTCTCTTTCAATTATCGAAGTACGCCCATCTAAAAAAATTACCCCGTATTTATGGTACAGAGCAAGAAGTTTATCAAATTGTTTCGCAGTGTTATAGTCATGATTGCCTGGTATTGAATATATTTGGAACATACCGGTAATACCTGAGAGTAACGCCTCTACGTTTGTCATTTCATTGTCGCGTTTGTCCACTATATCTCCGGCAAGAACAACAAGGTCCGGTTTTTGTTCCAGAATGCGTTCAATCAATTTTTCCTGATCGCTGCCGAAGAGATGGCTGTGTAAATCGGCAATTAGGACTATTTTAAAACCATCAAAATTTGAAGGGAGTTTGGAAAAATCCAGAGAATACGATGTTACGATCAGCGGGTTATGGAATTTAGGGAGTATGATAAAAACAAGCAGGCATAAAATTGTCAATATAAGGGCAAAAGTCCCCTTTTTTTGCTTTTTGCGGGTAAATTTATTCTGGTTATTGATGCTCATTTCCATTTAATTCAAACTACCTTCTTGCTTTGCCGGATATCTTCAAAAAAATTTTCAGTATAAAAGGCTCCATTCTTTTCAGAACCGGTTTTAGGGATTTCCTGATGGGAATATGCTGGGGACACTTTGTTTCGCATAATCCGCATTCTATACAGTTACCGGGACCGAAATTTTTTACGGGGTCCAGTATTCCGGTACTTGTCACATACTGTTTAAGACCATCGTAGTATCCAATTGCGTATGATGTATTATAGGCGGAAAAACACGCCGGAATATTAACGTTCTGGGGACATGGCATGCAATAATTACAGCCCGTGCAGGGTATTTTATAACTGTCTTTGACCATTTTAATAACGGATTCATACGTGTCGTTTTCTTCTTTTGTCAGCATGCCAGAGACAGAGTTTTCCGCGGTCCTGATATTTTCTTCCAGTTGCGGCATTTCGCTCATGCCGGATAAAACAACGGTGGGCTCTTTTTGATTCCAGATCCATCGCAATGCCCATGCCGCCGGAGAGAATGAAGTGTTTGCGGTTTTAAAAATATCCACAACCTTTTTGGGTAATCCGTTTGCCAGTTTCCCTCCCAACAGAGGTTCCATTATGATTATAGGCATACCTTTTGCAAATGCTTTTTTAAGCCCTTCCATGCCTGCCTGATAATTTTCATCGATATAATTGTACTGTATTTGACAAAAATCCCAGTCATAGACATCCAGAAGTTTAAGAAAGTCGTTATGAATACCGTGAAAGGAAAAACCGATATTTTTAATCCGGCCGGATGCTTTTTTCTCTTTAATCCATTTTTCAATTCCCAGGTCACAAAGATTTTTCCATACGATGACATCAATAAGGCTGTGAATTAGATAATAGTCTATATAATCTGTTTGCAGGCGATTAAGCTGAGTTTGAAACAGGGATTCAAAATCTTCATAGGTTTTGCATTTTGTGGGTGGCATTTTTGTCGCAAGAAAAATTTTGCTCCGCAAGTTGTTTTTACTGATGATCTTCCCCAAAACATCTTCGCTTCCGCCGTAAAGAAAAGCGGTATCAAAATAATTTATCCCTTCATTGACCGCCTTTACGATTAATTGTTCGGTTTTATTAATGTCAATCTGGGTAAAATTTTTCGGGAAACGCATGCATCCAAACCCAAGAATGGATAATTTATTGCCCGATTTGGAATCATTACGGTATTGCATGATATTCTCCTTTCAGTCTATGATTTGTGGATCTTTTTTTCTCATGAGCTCCCGTGGTATAAGGATTTTGTCTTATGGACATTTTTTTACGGTAAGTAAAGGGGATAAATTTGTCAATAGACAGGGCCAACATAGACAGGGCCAACAGAAGTTCCCTATAACATGTCCCGGTTGAGGGGGCTGCCTATCCATATACCCTCGCCAAGGTAATCTATACGGCGGCCTTCGATCAGAATCTGTACATTTTTGATATTGGAAAACTCCGTGGCTGTAAAGACAATTTGTCTTAGCTGGCCGGCGTATCCTTCTACCCCGTATGTATTGTACTGAAAGTCTTCGCTGAAGCTGATATAAGCCGTGTCGTCCCTTACAGTGGCGGAAAGAATACGGGTATTTGGCGGGATGAGGGAGATGAGCCCTTTGCTTTTTTCTTCACCGTTGGGCCCTGAGATTATGGCCTGAATGGCGTCGGTCATGGGTGAATCAGATACAGGGAGTTTTCGGTTTACCTTTTCACGAAGAATGGAGCCGCCCCGATCAACATGGATAAAATAAATTGCTCTATCGCGAAGATCTGTCTGGCTCCCGGCGGATTGTGAGCTCTGTCCAGTCACCTGGCTTTGTCCTGTTGGCTGGCTTTGGCTGGTCTGTCCCTGGTTATTTTGGGAAGCCGGCGTCTGAGGTGTTTGAGGAGACGTTTGTGCGATAGGATCTGGTGTTGTCCGTGGCAATGAACTCTGTGTCTGGGGTGCTGTTTGAGCGGACGGCGCAGGTGTCACTGTTTGTGTTGCTGTTGGCCGCTGCTGTGTCTGTGAGGATGAACGGTCAGTATCCGGCGCCGGCACAGTAATTGTTACTGCGGGCGGCGGAACATTCTCTCCGGTACCGGATTCTTCCTCCGGTTTTTCACTTTGAATATTTCTATTGGCGGAGATTTCGTTCCGTATGGCTGCGAGACTGCTGCGTATGGCTTCCCTGTTAAATAGATAAAGACCAATAACCAAAATGATAAAACCCAGCCAAAAAATTACAGACCATGGGTATGATTTGTTGGTTCCCCTTCGGGAAGACGTTGATCCGGTTACTCGGTTAGACGGCGAGGACCTGGAACGGGTATTCCCTTTTTTACGAACAGCCACGATTTAATGATATGGTGAAAGCTTAGAACGGGTCAACGGCTTCGCTGTTGGCTCTTTCAAGGAAGGGATATAATGTCTGACCGCTTAATTCTTACATATATTCTATGTATCAAAAAACTCTTTGAAAAGAAACAAGAAAAAGGCACTTGGTTTACTAATCGCCTATAAGCTCTCCGTGCCTTGGCGCCTTTGTGAGAGGATTTTTTAAGGGATTCTTCGAATGAAGTTTTTAAGTTTATGATGTTTCTAGGCCTTTAAGGTACTGGACTGGAAAGGAGTCAAAGAGGATTATATACTTATATTGGTGAAAAATGTTGCGGAATTTGATTTCTTTGCTTGAAACAATAGGACGTTTTGTCGTTTTTCTTGGCGAAATTCTTCGCAGTATCTTTAGGAAGCCCTCCCGTTTTGTACGTTGTCTTGGCGAAATTGAGCATCTGGGGGTTAATTCTGTTTCAATCATCCTGCTATCCGGCGCTGCAATGGGTATGATTTTCTCCTTGCAGTTAATATCTTTTTTGCAGCCCTTTCAGGTTGAAATCGGTGTGGGCGCTGCGGTAGCCATTGCCCTTGCCAGGGAGCTTGCCCCGGTAATTACAACCCTGATGCTTATCGCGAAGAACGGCTCTGCCATGGCCGCGGAATTGGGAACCATGAAAGTGACAGAACAGATTGACGCGCTGGAATCCATGTCAATAAATATTGTGCATTACCTGGTGCTGCCCAAAGTAATTGCCTCCCTTTTTGTTTTTCCGGTTCTTACCCTTCTTGCAAATGTTATTGGGTTTGTGGGCGCATACATGATCGCCATTTTTCTCTTTAATATAGATTCTGCAGGTTACCTGGACTATATGTTCGATTTTATGAATCCCCGGGATGTTATAATCGGGCTTGTAAAAGCTGCGGTTATGGGGATTATGACCGCAACTATCTGTTGCTTTAACGGGCTTAGGACAACACAGGGCGCCAGGGGGGTTGGTGACAGCGCCACTCGGGCTGTGGTGGTCTCTTCTGTATCAATTCTGGTGGCGGATTACCTCCTTACCACTCTTATGCTGCCCCTTATCTACCAATGAATAACGGCGCCGATACCGGTGTGATCCGGGTAGAGCATCTTTCCAAGGCGTTTGTGCATAATCAGGTGTTAAAGGATGTAAGCCTTGAAGTACCTGAAAAATCTCTTTACGCCATTGTTGGACAGAGCGGAACCGGAAAAAGCGTACTTTTTAAATCCATAATAGGAATGATGAAACCCGACAGCGGAAAAGTCTGGTTTAAGGATACTGAACTTACCGCTCTTGACCAGGACAAACTTTTGACACTGCGGAAATCTTTTGGTTATTCCTTTCAAAATGCAGCTCTTTTTGACTCAATGAACGTGGAGGAAAATTTGGCTTTCCCATTGAAAGAAGTTCTGGGAATTAAAAACAGGGAAGAAATACGGCATAGAGTCAGGGAACTCCTTGAATGGATAGAGCTTCCCGGTATAGAGTCTAAGAGACCGGATGAGCTTTCAGGCGGCATGCGTAAAAGAGTCGGTGTAGCCCGGGCATTGATTATGAAACCGGAAGTTCTTTTCTTTGACGAACCGACTACAGGACTTGATCCGGTGCTGGCGGAAACCATCAACGATCTGGTTGTTAGGGTTAACAGGGAACTTCATATCACCTGTCTGATGATTACCCACGATATCCCTGCTGCATTCCGGATCGCCGGCAGAATCGCGTTTTTGGATCAGGGGTTTATCATTGCCGAAGGTATTCCCCGGGAAGTGGCAAAATCGGATCATCCAATGGTAAAGGACTTTATCCGAATTTCATTTAGTGAGCTGGAACTATGAATTCTGCAAGTTATATTAAAATAGCACTTTTCTTTGTGATACTGGGAGGGGCCGGTACCACCTATGTGGTTCTTTCCGCAAACGGAATCGGAACTCTAAATACCAAAACTTACGAGGCGGTACTTTCCGACGCTTCGGGCCTTTCTACCCGTTCCAAGGTTTATTTGGCCGGGGTACCTGTAGGTAAAGTACAAAATATAGAATTGGTCGGGACTGAAGCCCATCTAAAAATAATGCTTCTTAAAGATGTGGAACTGCGCAGAGACGCCGTTCTCAGCCGGAGACCATCTTCTCTGCTTGGAACTTCTGTACTCAGCCTGGATCCGGGAACGGAATTAACTCCCATTATTCCGGCAGGAAGCCTTATCAACACGGCACCGACAGCCGGAGATATTAATGCCGCGATGGGAATAGTTCAGGATCTGGGAGGACAGATTGGTATTCTTCTTGAAGAATTCCGTACAAATCAAATGGCGCTGCTTGCGGTTTCCCTGGAAACTTTCAATTCCATTGCCAGAAAGGTTGACGATCAAAGCGAGGCCCAGCTTGACCGTATATCAAGGATACTTGAATCGGCGGCGCTTATCAGCGAAAGAACTGAAAGAATTTTACGAAACGGTGAAGGGGAATTAAGCAGTTCGGTTGCCGACATTCATGAAGCTCTGGCCAATATCCGCTCCATAACCGGTGAGATTGCCGCGGGCCGGGGTAATCTGGGCCAGGCTCTTTATGATGATCGTCTTTACGACAGTGTTCTTGCTACTATGGAGAAGACCGAGATAGCAGCAGGGAAACTTGGGGAAGCAATTGACAGTATAAACTCACTAGTAAAAACCACAGATGGGGTAATAGCCAATGCAGGCGAAATTGTTAATAAAGCTCTTGGTCTTGGCATACAGGTTGATACCAATGCCCGTTATGATATCCTCGCCCGGACAATGAGGGCAGGCGCATCAGTACGTCTGGACCCGGCGTCAAATGACCGCTGGTACCGTATTGGTGTTTCTTCAAGTCCGGACGGAGTTACGAGCCGTACGGTTAAGGAAATAACAGATAATCTGGGAAATGTAGAATATGAAGACATTTCTGAAACAAAGTATACCGTTTCTGTAGATGCCGAACTGGCCAGACGTTTTGGTTTTCTTACCCTCCGGGGCGGGCTCCTGGAAAGTACAGCAGGAATCGGTATGGACATACAGCCCCTTAACTGGATAAGCCTTTCCGGAGAAGTCTTTGATTTTCAAACCGGAGAGCTCCCTAACCTTAGAGGTACTTTAACATTCTATCCGTTTTTTAACCCGGATTCAAATAAACCCTGGAACTGGATCTACCTGCGCGGCGGCATAAATAATGCTCTTAGCAGCCGCAGGGATTATTTTATCGGCGGCGGCTTGCGCTTCGCCGACCGGGAAGTTAAAGGGCTTGTCGGACTTGTACCTGTGTTTAATCAATGAATATTTCCGGGATAATCAACCGGAATCTACGATAAATGTACCCTGGAAAATTCCATAAAAATTCTAAAAAAAATCCAATAATACTTGACAAAAATATCCAATTTTCCTATTTTTAATAAAGAATGCAGAGTTATTGACATAATCCATTCTCATAATACCACTTAATTTTCAATAATAATCCTCTTTTTAATATTATAGAAAAAAAAGTACATTGTGCAGTTCATCAAAGAGTAACAGTTTTTACCCTAAACAATAAAAGAGGTAGTATACGAATGAAAAGAAAAAGTGGATCAGCGAAAACGGGAAGATATAACTCCCATCGCGAAACAATTAATGACGCTTTGAATGAAACAGCAGAGATCTTAACTTCGCATAGCGTTGAAGCATTCGAAAACGTAATGAACCTCGGATTGCAGCCGATCGCGAAAGCAGCCGGCCTTGACCGCATTGCCGTATATCGTTTATTGGAAAAAAAAACCGGCCGTATTGGGCAGATCTATGTCTGGGCCAGCGGCAAGACTGATTCTCTGGACGAGGAACTAAAAATTGTGCCCGACGTTCCACCCGTAGTCCGCTGGATGAAATTATTGGTAAAGGGTGAAAGCATAAACGGAAATACAGATGATATGGCAGAGGATCAGGCAGATTTTTGCAGATTATTTGGCATTAAGGCTATATTATTCGTTCCAATTTTTACACATGGTGAATTCTGGGGTGTTGTTACCCTTGAAGACCGTACCAACTGCAGGTATTTTGACGAGGACTGCCTTGGTATTTTGCAGTCAGCGGCGCGCCTTTGCGCAAATACCTTTATCCGCAAAGAAAAAGAACTCGACGCAGCCGCAGCCAATGAACTGAACCTTGCAATACTTTCTGTAATACCTGTAGGCTTAACTCTTTTCAATGATAAATTTGGCTTGTCTGATTGCAACGACGCAATTGTGAATATACTTGGAACTACAAAAGAATATTTTCTTGATCATTTCCTCGAGTTTTCACCGGAATATCAGCAGGATGGCAGAGCCTCAGTGGATGCGTTTGCAAATGTTTATAAAAGGGCATTCTCAGGAGAAAATTTCATTTTCGAATGGACACACTGTTCCAATTCTGGTGAATTAATTCCTTTTGAAGTTACTGTTACACGTACCAGCTGTAACGGGAAACCGTTGGTATTGGCCTATCAATACGATATGCGTAATACAAAACAGATGATGGAAAACATACGTGAACAGAGCGAACTGCTTAAAATAAAACTGGAACAGCAGAAACTTATATCCGATATATCACTTGGATTCATTTCATCCGGAGACTCGGAAACATATTTAAAGGGAGCTCTGGCCAGGCTGGGGATTTTTTATAACGTATCCGCTGTGTGCGTTTACGAAATAGATTATCAACACGATATCATGATCCCCTCGTATCATTGGTCAGATGACGACTCATTGCCCAGCCAGGCAATAACCGGCATGCTGGACCTGGTCAGATCCAGATTTCCTGATAGTTTCAATAATTGCTCTGCTTTACCGGTTCTTGCCTGTGATGATGTAGCCGCAGGCAGCATATACAATGCAATTAATTTTTTTATGTCCGGAAATGTTAATGCGTTTATATGTGTACCGCTGTATGTAGAAGGCAAGCTTTGGGGAATTTTTTGTCTGGAACAGCATAATACACCGCGCCAATGGACCGAAAACGAGAAGACATTTGTTTCCATAACAGCTGGAACCATAGCAGGCGTAATTATGCGAAATATCTATAATATGATGCTTAGAGAAGCGCTTGAAAGGGCAACAGTAGCAAGCAAAGCAAAAAGCGAGTTCCTTTCAAACATGAGCCACGAGATACGTACGCCGCTTAACGCAATAATTGGCATGACAGCAATTGGAAAAGATGCCGCAAGCCTTGAATATAAAAATTATACACTTGGCAGAATTGAAAATGCTTCGGCTCATCTGCTTGGAGTAGTTAACGATATTTTGGATATGTCCAAAATTGAGGCAAACAAGTTTGAACTCTCGCCCGTGGAATTTAATATCGAGAAAGTCTTTCAGAGGGTTGTAGACGTCATTGGCTTCCGGGTGGAAGAAAAAAAGCAAAATTTAAAAATAAGCATTGACAAAAAAATTCCGAATTTATTGATTGGAGATGACAACCGTCTTACACAGATAATTACCAACCTGGTGGGAAACGCCCTAAAGTTCACACCCGATGAAGGTATAATCAGGGTTAATGCGTACTTTTTGGGAGAAAAAGACGGTTTATGTAAATTAAAGATTACGGTTGCAGACAACGGCATCGGTATGAGCCCTGGACAGAAACAATGCCTTTTCCAGTCTTTTCAGCAGGCTGAAAGCAGTACATCGCGTAAATTCGGAGGTACAGGCCTGGGTCTGGCAATTTCCAAAGGTATTGTAGAAATGATGGGAGGCAGGATATGGGTTGAATCCGAACTTGGAAAAGGTTCAACTTTTTCTTTTACAATACAAATAAAGATTGGTAATGAAAAAACGAACACCACACAAACCTCTGCCGGGATTTATGATAATGTTCGTATTCTTGTCGTGGACGATGACATAGACACAATAGATTCTTTTACTTCGATTACAGAGGAACTTGGTGCTATCTGTGATACAGCTAATACCGCCGAAGACGCACTGGAACTGGTCAGACATAACGGAAAATATGATATATACTTTGTCAGCAGGATATTATCCGGGATTGACGGAATTTATCTGACAGGTCTTTTGAGGAATTTTGAAGACAATGACGATAATTCTTCTGTGGTAATGTTTTCATCCATAACCCGGGATTCTGTTTTTGAAGAAAAAGCAAAACAGGCGGGTGTAGATATTTTTCTTCAAAAGCCTCTTTTTCCTTCGGCTGTCATTGACACAATAAACAGTTGTCTTGGTATTCATGATGAATGTGAAGCGGAAATACCTCCGGAGTCTGAGCCCTCTTTTTGTGGACGCAGCATCCTGCTTGCCGAAGATGTGGAGATTAATCGCGAGATAGTTCTTGCGCTGCTTGAGCCAATGCAAATGGAGATAGATTGCGCCGAAAACGGGATGGTAGCCGTTCAAAAGTTCAAAGAAGCACCCCAGAAATATGACCTGATTTTTATGGATTTACAAATGCCCGAAATGGACGGCCTTACCGCGACGCGTAAAATCCGGTCACTGGATCTTCCCAGGGCCAGAACCATCCCAATTATCGCCCTTACCGCCAACGTATTCCAGGAAGATATTGAAAAATGCCTTGACGCCGGCATGGACAGCCACCTGGGTAAGCCATTAAATTTTGATGAGATACTGGACAGACTGCGAACATTTCTGCCGACAGCCGCTTAAGCCAGGTTTCACGTGAAACAAACAGTAATTTATCGATCTGTTACTGTAGGAAAACATGTCCCTATTCTCTCTATACCGGGCGGTTCATCTCGTCGGGAAAAACCCTGTAGAACCTGCCCTACGGAA
>JGI24702J35022_10001551_pt1 | contig 14256 bp, 16 predicted proteins | sample TergutTh196P4_FD_35022 | JGI IMG/M metagenome (IMG submission 35022)
CAGGACATCGGCTGGCTCGGCACGCCGCGAGAGACCGGACTCAAGGCATCCGACATTGCGGCCAATCTTGCCGTCAGGCTCGAACGCGAGCCGTTGCTGGTTGGCGACGGCGAGCGCGTGGTATCAAACATCGCGTGGTGCACCGGCGGGGCGCAGGGCTTTTTTGAACAAGCCATCGCTGCCGGGGCCGATCTGTACGTTTCGGGGGAAATTTCGGAACAGACGACCCACCTGGCGCGGGAATCCGGCGTCCCCTACATCGCCGCCGGACACCATGTCACCGAACGCTATGGCGTGCAGGCGCTGGCGCGCCATATGAATGACGAACTGGGACTTACAGCGGATTTTCTCGATCTACCCAACCCGGTTTGAGCGGAGGTGCTCCAAAGCGCCAGGGCAGCCATTCCCCTCCTGTGGAGGGGTGGCACGCCGAAGGCGTGACGGGGTGGTCGCGGCGACAGGTCTACCCAAAGCACCGGGGAGGCAAACAAGGTTGAGCAGAGTGATGTACCCGCACAACCTTTACGGTTGAGCATCTTCCTGGATCTGAATCTTGTCGCCTTCATCCGCCTGCGGCTTGTCTGTATCCTCCTGTTCCGCGCCGTTTTCCTGCGCGTGAACATCCGATTTGTTGCCTTCGGTTTCAGTCGGGGGGGCGGTATCCATCAGGTCTCTAAAAGCATTGATCGGCCCGGTGTAGGGGCCGAGATAGTGCTCGAGGGTATCGCTCAGGCAAAGAATGTCGTCGATGGCGGCAAGCGGAAAGCCCTGCCGGGTTTCGTCCCGCGTGTCGCGCAGCAGGTATTGCAGGTAAGCCTGACATTTGCGCGTGCCCCATAGATTCTGCAAACGCTTCACGATATGCGTCATGGTTTCGAGGCCGTGCACCGGAGTGAGGGCATCGTTGAAATTGTCCCAATCGACCGTCCAGACATTGAATGTCTTGTTCAGTTTCCGGGCGATCTTGTCGAACTCGGTGCGCTGCCCGTTGGCTCGATAGACTTCGAGCAGCTTGAGCCAGGGCACGAAAGCCTCTTTCGGGTTGTTCTCGATGAAGTTCGCCAAAGCTTCGGCGGCGCTGTTGATGCGGCCATAGCTCAACATGATCTCGGCCAGTTCGATGGTCGGGTCACGGCTCCAGACGGCTTCATTTGCCTCCAGGGCTTTCAGGCTTTGCGCATCGAGTGCGGGGGAGGCCGAATCCCAGTCGGGCAGGGAAGGAGCGAGAGGTTGAACCGAAAGTGGTCTGGCTCCTGTCTCCGTATCGGGCGCGGATGGGATGGAGTCGAAGTGAGGGGAGGAATGCTCATGGGAGGTCGGTTCTTCCCATCTCATTGATTCATCGAAGGTCTTCGGCCTGTTCATGCGCAACAAAAGGATGACGCAGAGGGCGAAGGTAAACAGGGCGGCTCCGCCGAGCATCCAGTTGACTGATCGCTGTGAGGCGTTTGAAGGAAGCCGTTTGAGCAACTCGCTTCGTTCTTCTTCGAGTTCGCGTATTTGGGACTGTAGTCTTTTAATGGTTTCCGGTTCGCTGTCCGCCTGCTCACGCAGTTTTTTCCGCAAATTTTCGACATCGCGTAGTCGGGACTGTAGCTCCTGCTCGGTGTTCTTGAGGTTTTTGAGCGTCGCCTCGATGTCCGTCACGCTTGTGCCATTGTTCCGGGGGGCAGACCGCGCGGCCTGGGAGGAAGCTCTGGGCGCGCGCGCGCCGGAGCGCGATTGCTCATTGGGAGCAGGCCGCGCAGCTTGGCAGGAAGCCCCGGAAGGAGTAACCGGGGCGTTGAACGACAGGCAGAGAACAGCAAATATGCCCGCGAGCAGAAAGGGTATTCCTGTTCGTCTGATGTTCATGATTGTCAGGAAAAGCAGAGAAAATCAGTACAGTATTGGTGAATATCTTACCTATCGTACAGCATTGTTGCTGTGTCATGAAGGCTGAAACAAAAACAAATGTTGAGGCCGTTAAAATTTGGTGAAGCGCCTTACTTTAGAATAGGCGAAAATACGGATAGCCTTGGGAGATTGATATTATGCCGGACGGCGGCAGAACGCAGCAGAGAGTGACAACGCTTGAATGTGCTGCGTGCACAGACATTGGTCAGGTTCGGACTCGCAATGAAGATTCACTGTGGGCTGACGCCGAACGGGGATGGCTGCTGCTGGCCGATGGCATGGGGGGGCATAGCTCGGGGGATCTGGCTTCCGCGCTGGCCGTCAGTTATGTGCGGAACAACCTGCTCGAGGCAGCGGAAAAAAGCAGGGAAGGCAGGAAACCTGATTATGCCGAAGTGCTTGCCAATAGCGTGATCGAAGCCAATGCCGCCATTCGCAGCGCGGGAAAACAATCCGACGCCGTCCACATGATGGGGTCGACTTTCATTGGGGTCTTGCTGAATCCGGGGGAGATGAGCTATGCGTATGTCGGCGATTCGCGCCTGTACCTGTTGCGCGGCGGCGCGTTGACGCAATTGTCGCGCGATCACACCCTGGTGCAGGAATTCGTCGATGCCGGGCATTTCACGGCCGAGATAGCGCAGAATCATCCCAGCCGGGGGTTGCTTACGCGCGGTCTCGGGGTGAATGATGATGAGGAACCCGATACCGGTATTTGTGCATTGCATCCGGGGGATCGTTTGCTACTGTGCACTGATGGTTTGACAGACATGGTAAACGAGCATGAAATTTGCAGACTGCTCGGGATGCCTGCGCGGGCTGACGAAGTCGCCCGGAGTCTGATCGAAGCAGCGAATTCGGCTGGCGGACACGATAACGTATCCGTTATCGTTGCGTGGTTCGATGAATGAATTCTGGATGACGATGACCGATGCGCGGACGGCGCGCTTCGCCTGATGAGCCAGATGAATATGGATGGATGCGAGTGATGCCGAAATTGATCCTCAGCATGGATGGACTGGTGCTCAAGGAGATCGTGCTCAACAAGGAGCGCACCTCGATTGGCCGCAAACCGGTCAACGACATCCAGATCGACAATCTTTCCATCAGCGGCCAGCATGCCGTGATTACCCGGATTCTGGGCGATGCTTTCCTGGAAGACCTCAACAGCACCAACGGAACCTACGTAAACGGGCAACCGATCAAGAAGCATGTGTTACACAACAATGACGTAATCGAGCTCGGTAAATACCGGATCAAGTACCTGGTTGACACGGCTACCCTGGGCGTATCGGCAACGGAACTGACCGACACCGCTACCCTGAGGCCTTTTGAAATCGGGACGCTCAATCCGGCAGAACCTCTGCCGGCCGGAACGAGCACGCTTCGCACGCGGAATATGCAATCCTCGATCGGGGGCGGCGGAACCATGAGCACGTCGATCGGAGACCTGCTGGAACGTCTCGGCGTCATCCAGGTATTGAGCGGCGTCAACACCGGGCAGGAACTCGAACTGAGCAAGCCGGTAACGACACTGGGCAAACCCGGCTATCAGGTGGCGGTCATCACGCGGCGCGAAAAAGGCTATTTCATCACCCACGTCGAAGGTCAGGTGTATCCACTGGTCAATGACGAAAAACTCGGTTCTCAGGCACACAAGCTGAACAACCACGATGTCATTGAGATTGCCGGGGTCAAAATGGAATTTTTTCTGCGTACCTGAAGGCGCCCTAACGCAGCCGTTTACGATCTATCTTGGGCGGAGCTGCGGCGTTGGCCCTTCGTGTTCCAGTTGGCGCCAACGGCACGCCCGACAGCGGCTCGAACAGTTCGGCAAGCGTCACACCCAGCGCGTAGCAGATGTTTGCCAGCGTCTCAATGGAAGGGTTTGCGACACCCCTTTCGATGGCGGAGATGTACGTCCGGTCGACGTGTGCGTCGAAGGCCAGCGTTTCCTGCGACTTGTTGACCGCATGGCGGCATTGCTTGAGCCGCTTTCCAAGCGCAATGGAAACCGGGGGAGGCTGAAATTGAGAGACGGAACGCTCGGAAGTCATAACTGGACAGAATGCCTAGACGTAATCCTATTCACGACGTTATATACACGTCATTTATTGTAGAATATGCGCATCATTACATGCGATTTACGAATGGTATAAAATCAATTGCTTGCATTACGTATTTTGTAGTACTTTCATTCTGGTTTCGTTCTCATGTTTTCCCAATGAAGGAGTGATATGTAATAGACTTGGGGAATGTTTGAACAATCGATGATGTGTGGCAGTGGAGTCGGATCTGGCAACAGGCTTGCGATGGGTGTGGCAAGGTTGAAGCGCAAACCAGTAAGGCTGGCGGATGTCGGGTACCCACGTTATCGGAAACTTTGTATTCAGTGCGGAAATGCTTCACGCCGCCTTGCGTGCATGCGCAATTCAAGTATGCAGTTCTGCACAGAGAAAGCAGCATCCCTGGTGCCGTGACTTCTTTCATCGCTCATTGTCGGAGCGAATGGTAGATTTTTGTTGCGGGTTTTTATCTGGACTGGAGAGGAACACTTGATTTATGCGGGCTTGATGGAAGATTCATGAAACTGAAGGTGCTTGGCTGCAGCGGTGGAATTGGGGGTGAGGATTCACGTACATCCTCGTTTCTCGTCGACGACGACGTGCTCGTCGACTGTGGAACGGGTGTGGGTGATCTGTCATTCGATGAGTTGCGCCGCATCAGTCACGTTTTCGTCAGCCATTCCCATATCGACCACATTGTTGCCATTCCCCTGTTGGTTGATTCCATCGGCGAGGTCTGCCACCACACGATCACGATCTACGCGACGCCGGAAACGCTGCACATTCTGCGGGCGCACGTATTCAACTGGCTGGTATGGCCGGATTTCACCGCCATTCCGGATCGCCGTTTCTCCTATTTGCGTCTGCAACCCGTCCAGGTCGGCGAATCGTTGCGGCTGGGAGATCGCTCCTTCACTGCGCTTCCGGTACTTCATACCGTCCCTGGCGCAGCCTGGCTTCTCGACAGCGGCAAGGCGCAGTTGATCTATTCGGGGGATACGACCTACTGTCCCGAGTTGATCGCCGCCACCAACGCCTGTCAGTCCCTGCGCTACCTGATCATGGAGACGGCTTTCCCCGAAGAGATGCGCGCTGTTGCGATTGCGGCCCGTCACATGTGTCCTGGCATGCTGGAAGCCATGCTCTCGGAGTTGACCGTGTCGCCGGAAGTGTTCATCAGTCACCTCAAGCCGGGCATGGACGAATGCATCATGGAGCAGATCGACGCCCTGAACATGCACCTGAAGCCGACACGGCTCATGCGTGGGCAAGTCTTCGAGTTCTGAACGCGCGATAGCGCGTCGAAGCATCGTTTTTTCGGAACGATTTCGGATGCGATGAGCTTTGCCTCCGGGACGGGTAGAATCCCTCATTCGAGGAATTTTCTGGAATCCCGCCCATGTACCGCCTTGCTCCCAGCCTGCTTTCCGCCGATTTTGCCCGTCTTGGCGAAGAAGTAGAGAACGTGATTGCCTCCGGCGCGGACTGGATTCACTTCGACGTGATGGACAACCATTACGTTCCCAACCTCACGGTCGGGCCGCTGGTATGCAAGGCCATTCGGCCACTGACGAAAGCGCCCATCGACGTACACCTGATGGTGAAGCCGGTTGATCGGATCATCTCCGGGTTCATCGAAGCGGGCGCGGACATCATCAGTTTTCACCCCGAAGCCTCTGAGCACGTCGACCGCAGTCTGGCGCTTATCCGGGACGGCGGCGCGAAGGCGGGGTTGGCGCTCAACCCGGCCACGCCGCTTCATGTGCTCGATCACGTCATGGATCGGCTCGATTTCGTTCTGTTGATGAGCGTCAACCCCGGTTTCGGCGGACAAGCGTTCATTCCCGGTACGCTCGACAAGCTTGCAGCCGTTCGCGCGCGGCTCGACGTCTGGGAACAGAAAAGCGGGCGGCGTCTTCTGCTCGAAGTCGACGGCGGCGTAAAGGCCGACAACATTGCCGACATTGCCCGCGCCGGGGCCGACACTTTCGTGGCCGGTTCCGCCGTGTTCGGAGCCGGACTCGGCGGCGACCCGCATCGCTACGACTCGATCATTGCGCGGTTGCGCGCCGAACTGGCTACGGTGGGCGCATGAACCGGCTCTTCAAGGCAAAAGCGGTTCTGTTCGATCTCGATGGCACGTTGCTCGACACCCTGTCCGACCTGACCGAAGCGGCCAATCTGATGCTGGCCGAGTTGGGACGACCGTCGCTCGACCGAGCGCGTCTCCTCGGTTTCGTGGGGCGTGGCGTGAACGACCTCATCTCTCGCTGTCTTGCCGACAGCGGTGAACCTTCCACTGTCGAGATAGACACCGCGCGCGAAATCTTCCGTCACCATTACGTCTGCGTAAACGGCCTGACGACGCAGCCTTATCCCGGCGTCGCCGAGCTTCTTGCGACGCTTGCCGCGCGTCGTCTGAAAATGGCCGTCGTCACCAACAAGAGCGCCGTCTTCACATTGCCTTTGCTGCAACAGTTCGATATGGCGAAATATTTTGGCGCGGTCGTCTGCGGCGATACTTTGCCCGTGAGAAAACCCGATCCCGCCATGATTCTTTACGCCTGCAAGCTGCTTGGCGCGAAGCCGGAAGAATCCCTGATGATTGGCGACTCCATCAACGACTCGCTCGCCGCCCGCGCCGCAGGCGCGCCCGTATTGCTGGTGAAGTACGGTTACAGCGAAGGCATGCCGGTGGAGTCCATCGACTGCGATGGGCTGCTATCCGGGCTGCATCAGGTTCCGGATTGGCTTTTGGGTTGAGTCGCGGGCAGGGGGCGGGCGGTCATGGTCAGGAATCCAGTGCGTCCGGGTTTTTCAAAGCTTTTTTGTCTTCTGAGACGAGGCGGCGCTCGATCTTCTTCACGTCTTCGACTGGCGACAGGCTTTCGGGACGGATGCCGCGTTCGAGCAGGGTTTTGCGCACGGCCTCGTTGTTGGTGATGTGTTCTTTGGAGATGGCCCGCTCGCTGTCCAGTTGGTGTTCTCTGGCGTTGAATAGGGTGATTTCAGCGGCGAAGTCCTTGGCTTTGAGGATGATGGTGGGCGCAAAATCCGCCAGTGGTCGACTGTCGGGCACCTTCCATTGTGCTTTCATGGCCTGGGTGGGCTTGCCGAATAGGGCTTGGTCGCCCTTGCTGCGGATGAGCGCGAAGTCCTGGTTGCCGCCAGTTTGCTCAAAGATTACCTCGGATAATTTTTTCTCGGTGGCGCTGAGCTTCTTACGGGCAGAGACTCGTTCAGCGTCAATCAGGCGCTGCTCGATCAGTTCCGCGCGGCGGGCCTGGACAGCGAAGTAAGTCTGCGCAAAGGCGATTTCCTGCTTCTTCGGATCGCCGTTCTGGGCGATGAGGTAGCAGGCGTAGCGGGTGAGCATCAGGTCGTCCACTTCGCGCTGACTACCAGAGCCGAGGTCGACCATTTTGGTGACGCCAACAAAATGGTCTGAGATGGGGTGCCCGGATACCTCGCAGGCTACCTTGGCCTTGGAGATGACGGTGCCGAAGTTGCGCCAGTCAACGTAGCCCAGCAGGTGCTGCAAGTCCCGCGCGAGCCAATATTCGACGCCCGTTTCCGTCTGTTGGGCATGACCCTCGAAAGTCTGGGTCAGCGAATGCACAAGTTCGGTTTTCATGTTTTGTCCTTCTCGATGAACGGGCCGGGCAGGATGCGATAAAGCAGTTCGCTGATGTAGTAATTGGAGCGACCGGCTTTCAGCTTGCGCAGCAAGCCGCCAGTGGCCAGTGCATCCAGATAGCGGACTCAATATATTCATATTTTGCCATTTTATATACATATCCTGGCGGCGTGTATAGAAAACCAGCGATTCATATGCCTACCCCGACCAACATCATGTCGAACTCTGCCTGCACCTTCTCTGCAAAGTCATCCTCTATCTGCCACACGTCCGTGAACTCGACAAAGGCCCAGCGACCATGCGTGCCGAGGCGGTCCACGCCGGGTATCCAGTGGGTGAGCATGGTCTCCTTATTGATTTTGGCGTCTTCGCCTCGCTAGCCCTTGAATTTCGATGACAGAGCGTTACACGCATCTAGCCCCGAAAAATGTCCGGGCTGCGGTAGCGGTGTTGGATGGCGTGTCACGAAATGGTCACGCCGAAAGAGCTAAGGAGGTGGTAGCGGTCAGTTAAGTCTTTGTTTTCATTGGTCGGGGAAAGAGGATTCGAACCTCCGGCCCCTGCGTCCCGAACGCAGTGCTCTACCAGGCTGAGCTATTCCCCGAAAATCTCTAATCAGCCTGGGGCTGGTCAGAAGCGCCTTGCAACAGCAAAGCCTGCCAATTCTAGCAAGGCATCCTTGAAAATGGAAGCCGGAAGACGCTGGAGCGCCTTGACTGCCAGATCGGCTTCGGCGCGGGCATGGTCGCGTGCGAACTCCAGGGCGCGAGTGGTCTGGATGGTTTCGAGCACGGCGAGGAAATCGTCCCGGCCTCCGTTTTCGATGGCGTGGCGCACGCGCGCAATCTGTTCGGGCGTGCCGTGCTGCATGGCGTGGATGAGCGGCAAGGTGGGCTTGCCTTCTGCCAGATCGTCGCCGAGATGTTTTCCGGTATCGGCTTCGTTGGCGGAGTAGTCGAGCACATCGTCGATGATCTGAAAGGCCGTGCCAAGGTGCATGCCGAAGTCCGCCATCGCCTGTTCGATCTCCGGGGAAGCTCCGGCGAGAATGGCGCCGAGCCGCGCGGCTGCCTCGAAGAGCTTGGCCGTCTTGCAGCGGATGACCTGCAAGTAACCCTCCACGGTGACATCGGCATCGTGACAGTTGAGCAGTTGCAGTACTTCGCCTTCGGCAATGATATTGGTGGCCTCGGCGAGCACTTGCATCACGCGCATGTCGTCGACGCTCACCATCATCTGGAAGGCGCGGGAATAGAGGAAGTCGCCTACGAGCACGGAGGCGGCGTTGCCGAACAGGGCATTGGCCGTCTTGTTGCCCCGGCGCAGGTCGGATTCATCGACGACATCGTCGTGCAGCAGGGTGGAGGTGTGGATGAATTCGACGACGGCAGCCAGTTCATGGTGATGGCGTCCCTGGTATCCGAGCGCGTTGGCGGCAAAGAGTACCAGGGCGGGACGCAGACGCTTGCCGCCACTGTGGATGATGTACTCGGCAACCTGACGAATCAGGACGACGTCGGAATGAAGCCTCTTGCGGATGAGCGTATCAACCGCATTCATGTCGACGACGATGGGCGCGAATATTTCCAGTGGGGGCAAGGCAGGGACTCTCGAAAAGCTGATAATGTTACGCAGCCCTTTGAAGCCGGTCAACGCGCATGGCGAATCCTGGAAAGTCAGTCAGTTGCTCGAGAAACCCGTTTGTTACAGGCGGTCTGAATTCAAGCCTCGGCGGGGTGAATCCGGCATAATACGGGCGGACAGCCTGAACACGGATTGAACGCAATCTCCGCCATTTATGGCGGGGTGACTCAAAACCAAAAAAACCGGACAAGTCCAAAAGCCGGTAACAGGCGCCAGTAAAACCTGCCCCATCGCAACACCTCACTCCCTGCCCAGGCAGGGAGTGGGCTTTACGAACAACGAAACATGGCAACCTATGCAATAGGCGACATTCAAGGCTGTTACAGCGCATTTCGGCATCTGCTCGATCTGTGCGCGTTCGATCCCGCCGTCGACCGGCTCTGGCTCGTCGGCGATCTCGTCAATCGCGGATCGGAATCGCTCCAGGTTCTGCGCTTCGTTGCCGGTCTTGGGGATAGCGCCACTGTCGTGCTCGGCAATCACGACCTCTACCTGTTGATGCGTCACGCCGGTCTTGAGTCTCGAAGCGCCAGCGACAACCTGGACGACATCCTGACCGCCCCGGATTGCGACGAACTGTTGCACTGGCTTGCCCGTCGTCCCCTGCTGCATGTCGAAAAGCAATACGTACTCGTACACGCGGGGCTGTTGCCGCGATGGACAGTCCCCAAGGCCCAGGCACTGGCGGAAGAAGTCCAGACTGCGCTCACGGGCAAGGACTCGAAAAAATTTCTCCTGCGCCTCCTGGGCAACCGTCCGGATCACTGGAAAAACAGTCTCAAGGGATGGGATCGCCTGCGGGTCATCGTCAACGCCTTCACACGCCTGCGCTTCTGCACCCCCGAAGGCCGCATGATGATGCGACCCAAAGGCCCTCCGGGCACAGCCCCGGAAGGCGCTTTCCCCTGGTTCGCCCTCCCGGAGCGCGCCAACCGCACCCATACCATCCTCTGCGGCCACTGGTCGGCTCTCGGTTTTTACCGCGAAGAGGGTTTGATCGCCCTCGATTCCGGTTACGTCTGGGGCGGCGCGCTCACCGCGCTACGGATCGAAGACGGAGAAGTCTTTCAGGTACGGGATACGTCGGCTTGCAAGACCGAGGCGTTACCTTCATCATCGCCCGTTTGACGTTGTCACTCTTTCCTTTCAAAGGATTCCCATGAACGCCAAATTTCGCCTCCTGATGGTATTGAGCCTGTCTGTACTGGCAAGCGCCTGCGGCAAGGATGACGGCGCTGGTGTGTCACCCGCCCCCGCTCCCGAAGCCAGCCTCTCGCCACAATCGGCCCCTGGACCCGCATCCGACTCCGACCCGGAAAAAGTACCCGTCATTACCGCGTTCGACATCAATAACATTCCGGTGACCAACAAGGAACTCGGCGAATATCCGTTTTTTTCTCCCCCTAAAGGATACAGATACGTAACGGATTCATTGGGCACGCTGGACGAAAATATAAGTATCAGGGACCCCGACCGTACCCTCTATTCGATGGGCACTGATCGTATTCACCTGGTAGAGGGCAGGACCTTTAAGGCCGTGTTACAAAACGAAAAGCAAAAGAGCACGTCTGAACGCGATTTCTCCCTTATTCAGCGCCATTACGAAGACGCCATTACCGCAGCGGGCGGAGTCAAGGTTTTCGACGAAAAAATGAGAACAGGCAAGAGTTACGGTCCACAGGCTCCGAATAATGTGCCCAAGGCCAAACCCAGCACTTCCCGTAACGTCGGGTTGGTTTATGTCATTCACAAGCAAGATATGGAGGCATGGTTTGCAATAGACTGCGGCGGTGAAAAATGTTCCTTTACTGCCACACGGAAGAGAAAGATGTAGATGGTGGGAATGCTGTCTTGAAGAAGTCGTTTTTTTAGCCACCCTTTGCAAGAAAACTCCCGTAGCGTTTTCTGTTGATCAGTCGCGTTTATCGTTGGAATTCACGACTCCTGCCTCGTGCGCCAATTTATCCGCCCAGTAGCTCGATCGTACCATCGGCCCGCAGGCAGCGTTTTTGAAACCCATTTTCTGCGCTTCGGACTCGAAGAACCTGAAGGTATCGGGATGGACGTAGCGCAGTACCGGCAGATGCCCGTTGGACGGTTGCAGGTATTGACCGATGGTGAGCAATTCGACGCCGTGCGCGCGCAAATCTCGCATCGTGGCGAGAATTTCGTCATCGTTTTCGCCCAAACCCACCATCAGGCCAGACTTGGTTGGAACGTCGGGATAACGCGCCCTGAAGCGTTCGAGCAAGGTGAGGGAACCCGCGTAGTCCGCGCCGGGGCGGGCCTGACGGTAGAGGCGCGGCACGGTTTCCAGGTTGTGGTTGAGAACGTCGGGCGCATCATCTGCGAAGGCATCGAGCGCGACTTCTTCCCGGCCCCGGAAATCGGGTGTCAGGATTTCGATGGCGGTCCTGGGCGAAGCAGTGCGAATGGCACGAATACAGGCGGCAAAATGCGCCGCGCCACCATCGCGCAGATCATCGCGGTCGACCGAGGTAATGACCGCGTAAGCAAGTTTCATGTCTGCGATGGTCGCCGCCAACATGGCAGGCTCCTCGGGGTCGGGCGCGGCGGGTCGACCGTGGCCGACATCGCAGAACGGGCAGCGCCGGGTGCAGATGTCGCCCAGAATCATGAAAGAGGCCGTGCCCTTGCCGAAACATTCGTGGATGTTGGGGCAGGAGGCTTCCTCGCAAACGGTGTGAAGCCCATGCCCGCGCAGGGCGGACTTGATCTCGTTGAAGCGCCCGGCTTCCTCGCCTGAGGCGATCCTGACCCTTATCCATTCCGGCTTCTGCAGGCGGGGGGCGGGAACGATCTTGATCGGGATGCGGGCCGTCTTGATGGCTCCGCGCTCTTTAGAGGGGGGCGTGGTCATCGTCTTTTCGGTTGGGGCAAACAATCGACATCATGCAGCTTCCATCGTCGTCACGGCAAGCGGCGGCAACAGGCGTTGAAGGTGGCCGAGCAGACGGGAGCCTACGGCATCCACGTCGTCATGGATGCCGAAATCGGTAAGGCGCGTGCTTTTCAGGCCAGCGTAGCCGCAGGGGTTGATCCATGAGAAAGGCGTGAGATCGACATTTACGTTGAGGGCGAGGCCGTGATAGCTGCGCCCGTTCCTGACCCGCAGACCGAGCGCGCCGATTTTCGCGCCGTCGATGTAGACCCCCGGCGCGCCACGTTTGCGTTCGGCCTGCAATCCATATTCGGCCAGCGTGGCGATAACGGATTCTTCCATCAGGTGGACGAATTCGCGCACCTTGATCCGCCGGCGAGTGAGGTCGACGAGCAGGTAGGCCACGAGTTGCCCAGGGCCGTGATAGGTGATCTGGCCTCCACGATCGATGCGCGCCAAAGGAATCCCGGCAGGGTTTTGCAGCAGGTGCGCGGGATTGCCTGCCAGCCCGAGCGTAAAAACGGACGGATGCTCGAGCAACCAGATTTCGTCGGGCGTTTCTGCGTCGCGCAGGGCAGTGAAACGCTTCATGGCTTCGAGTGCAGGGGCGTAGTCGGTGAGACCAAGACGCTTGACTCGCAAGTTGCCATCGTCGTTCATAGCACCACCTTGACCAGGGGGTGCGCAGACAGCTCACGGTAAAGCGCGTCGAGTTGCGCCTGCGAATGGGCGCGCAGGGTACAGGTGAGCGACAGGTAATTGCCTTTGCCCGATATGCGCATCTGTACTGCGGCAGGATCGAAATCGGGTGCATGCCGCAGCACGATTGCGAGCATCTCCTGCGCAAAGCCATCGGCGCTCGCACCCATGATCTTGATGGGAAAGTCGCAGGGATACTCGATGAGAGTGGCGCGTGGGCCGTCCGGTTCAGTCATGACGCGCCACCGCGTTACTCAAACCTCGACCGTCAGGATGGTGGATGACCATTGAATCACTCCCGCACACGCCGCTTACAGGTTCTTGAACCACAGCATGATCGCGTCCCACATCCGGCCAAAGAAACCGGCCTGGGGGACATCCGCGAGCGCCACAACCGGGTAGCTTTTGTAGGGTTTTTCATCGACAGTGAGCGTGAGCGTGCCGATTTTCTGCCCTCTCTTCAGTGGCGCGAATACCGGCTGCATGCTCTCCAGGGTGGATTCGATCTTGTTGGCGCTTCCTTTGGGTAGAGACATGATGAGGTCATGCGTAAATCCGACATCCACATGTTTTTCCGCGCCTTTCCAGACCTTGAACTGCGACAAGGACTGATTGGCGGAATAAATCCGCATCAAGTCGTGATTCTTGAAGCCGTCGTTGAGCAGTTTGAGCGATTCCTGTACGCGCGCGTTGTCCGAAGAGGCTCCGAGAACGACCGAAATCAACCGGCGCGGCCCGCGCAGGGAACTGCTGATCAGACAGTAACCGGCATCCTTGGTTTGCCCGGTTTTCATGCCGTCGATCGTGGGGTCGATGTGCAGCAGACGATTGCGGTTGTGCTGCATGATACGGTTGTAAGTGAAGGATTTGAGCGAGTAGATTGCGTAATACTCAGGGAAATCGCGGATGATCGCGCTGGCGAGAACCGCCAGATCGCGCGCGGTGCTGTAGTGCCGAGGATCGGGCAATCCGTTGGAATTCATGAAATGGGAGTTATTCATGCCCAGGCGCCTGGCTTCGCGGTTCATCATCGCGGCAAAGTTTTCTTCGCTGCCGCCGATCAGTTCGGCGAGCGCCACGCAGGCATCGTTACCCGATTGCACGATGACGCCCCGTATCAGGTCGCCAACCGAGACCGGCACCCTGGGTTCGATGTACATGCGCGAGCCTGTCTGCTTCCAGGCCGCAACGGAGACTTGTACCAGTTGTCCCTCGGAGATCGTTCCAGCCTTGAGCGCCTTGAAGGTGAGGTAGGCCGTCATCAGCTTGGTGAGCGAAGCTGGTTCGACCCGGCTGCTGGCGTCTTTGGCAGTCAATATCTGACCCGTCGTGTGGTCGATCAGTATCCAGGATTTGGCTGCCAACACCGGCGCAGGGGCGGGTTTCGTGGGCGCGGGCGCGCCCACGGCACA
>JGI24702J35022_10001552_pt1 | contig 14245 bp, 10 predicted proteins | sample TergutTh196P4_FD_35022 | JGI IMG/M metagenome (IMG submission 35022)
TTTCTCTTCCAAAATGTCAAAGAACTCTTGTATCGTTTCAGATACACTGTGATTGATTTTTGCTCGCGCAATCTTTCAATCAAACGGGCGGCAAAAATATAATTTTTTTAATACAAAAAAATTAATAACGTGTTTTTTTTGAATCGTGTGTAATATTCTCTATTTTATTCCTAACTCTGTTTTCACTTTATCGGTTAAATCATCTTCTTGTGAGTGAAACAGTAAAGTGGATATGTCGAAAACATAATTATAGCTTTCTTTTTTAGCTATTGTTTTAATGGCTTCTAAGAGTTTATTTTGAAAAGGTTCCAATAATTCTACCTGTTTTTCTTGAATATCCGCTTCGGCAGATTGAGAAAACTCTTGAATACGTTTATAGATAGCCATTAATTCATCTTGTTTAATTTTTAAGACGGCTTGTGAAGTATTTGGGGTATTTGTCAATTTTTCAAAAGCAGACTGTTTTTCTTCAAATTCTTTTGCCATTTGCTCGCCAATGGCTTGTAAATCGGCGGTATAATTGGTTATAATAGTTTGTATTGAATCAATACCAGGTATATTCTTTATTATTTCCGAGTAATCTACATGCCCAAATTTTGACTGCGCAGAACAAGGGAGAAAAGGAAAAAGGAGAAAGGAGAAAAGGAGAAAGGAGATTTTTTGTAAATTTTTCATATTTATTATATATTAATTTCACTAATCACTATTTTATCCCCAGTTTTTTCTTAACTAACGGTGTTATATCATCTCCGCCGTCATAGTAGAGTAAAGTTTGGGTATCGAAAATGTAACTGTATTTGGTTTCTTTTGCCACATCGTTGATGGCATTTTGCACTTTTTCCTGAAAAGGAGCAATAAGACGATACTGTTCATCTTCAATATCTTGTTGCACATTATATTGAAATTCCTGTATCCTGTTTTGAATACTGGCGAGTTCATCTTCTCTTAATTTTCTAACGGAAGAAGACATAGTTCCGGCTTCTTTATCAAATTTATCTTTTTTGGTTTGAAATTCGTTCACCATATTTTCATAAACAGTTTCCAAGTTTTTATGAAAATCAGCAATTTTAATTTGAATAGAGTCAATTCCGGGCATCTCTTTCATCACTTCGTTTGAGTTTACATGCCCGTACTTTTGGGCAAAGGCGGTTGTCATGCACAATAAGCATGCGGTTACAATGAGTGTAATTTTTTTCATTCTTTATGAGGTATTATTGGTTAATTTTTTATAACTATGCCGAGGCGTTTCATCACTTCATCGTTCAAATCCCATTTGGGATCTGCGTAAACGATGGTCATAGAGCCGGCGGCGTCAAAAACAAACGCATATCCTTTGTCTTTGGCAATGGCTTCAATGGCGTTAAATACTCTATCTTGAATAGGTTTTACCAATTCTTCTCTTTTTTTAAAGAGGTCGCCATCTTTTCCGAAACGTTTTTTTTGTAAATCTTTTGCTTCCTGTTCTGCATTAATGATGGCTTCTTCTCTCTTTTGCTTCAGGTTATCGGGTAAAGTAATGGCTTCTACCTGATATTTTTTATACATGGAATCAATAGAAGCGAATTTTTTTTCGATATCTTTTTGCCAGTTGGCGGCTAATCTATCCAACTCTTTTTGAGCTTCTTTATATTCAGGAATATTACCAAGAATATATTCAGAATCAATATATCCGTATTTTTGGGCGAATGCGGAGAATGATAAACTGACAGTTAAAACGATTAATAAGATGATTTTTTTCATACTATGGAATTTTGAATTTGTAACGTGTTTTTTGTATGATTATTATAGTGAAATATTATTAATCAATAGAAGAGTTGATAGAGATGTGGAAGTGGCTTTTGTTCGCGCCCGGATTGCCCGGTATTTCATCGAATCCGTATCCCCAGTCGAAACCAAGCAAACCGAACATAGGCAGGAATATACGCACGCCAAAACCAGCAGATTTATAGAGTTTGAATGGGGAATAGGTACGTTTGTCAATCCAACTGTTTCCGGCTTCAACAAAACCGAGCAGGAATATAGTGGCACTGGGATTGAGTGTAATAGGGTAACGTAATTCTGTAGTAAATTTATGATAGATAGCTGCTCCTGCAGAGGGAGATAAAGAGATGTCATCGTATCCACGCATACCAATCACTTCCCGTCCGTCGTAAGAATAAACCGATAATCCGTCTCCGCCCAAATAAAAACGCTCAAAAGGCGAGATACCGATATCTTTATTATAACACCCCATAAATCCTGATTTAAAACGCACATTAACAACTAAATTTTCCACTATTCGGGTAAACCATGAGATGTTGAATCTCCATTTATGGAGTTCCAACCAACGAAATTTTTCCTGGGAGGTAGCATTAGCATAGTCTTTGTTAGTGAACAGGGAATAAGGAGGGGTAAACTGTGCGGAAAACATGATTTCAGAACCTTGTCTCGGATAGATAGGCGCATCCACTGAGTTTCTTTGAATGGTAAAAGTATAACTGATATTATTTGAAAATCCGTTAGCGAAAATAAAATAACCGCCAAAGTTTTTTACATTATACCGTTGATATTGAATGGTGTGAGAGATATTAAAATAATCGTCGGGCCATTTCAGTTTTTGTGCAAAACTTGCATATACCCCAAAGATTCTCATGTATCCGTATCGTTCGTCAGATTTTGAGTATCCAAGATTTTGAATTTGATAATTTACCCCTGCGGATAATGAGTTTGGTTTTTTACCTCCTATCCAGGGTTCTGTAAATGAGCAAGTATAATATTGATAATATCTGGTGCTGGCAGCCGCTCTGAATGCTAATTTTTGTCCATCTCCTGAAGGAAGTGGCGTCCATGCTCCTTTTTTAAAGAATTTTTTAAAAGAGAAATTATTTAAAGTAATTCCTGCGCTAAACATAAATCCGCCTGCGCCGGCAAAGCCCACAGAGAGTTCCAACTGGTCGGAGGAAGCTTCTTCCACAATATATTCCAAATCCACCGTTCCGTCTGCTTCATTGGGTTTAGGATTAACATTGATAGATTCCTGATTAAAAAATCCCATTTCGAGAAGTCTTTGTTGTGAACGGATCAGGTCTGTTCTATTAAACATTTGCCCGGGTATGGTAGTTAATTCGCGTAAAATTACATTATCGCTTGTTTTGGTGTTACCGGAAGGATATATTTTATTATATTTTGCCTGTCTTCCTTCTCTAATCCGAATTTCTAAATCAATAGAATCTCCCTCTATTCTTACCTCAACGGGAATGGCATTAAAAAACAGATACCCGTCGTTCATATACAATGAAATAATATCGTTTCCGTTTTTATCCATCATTAATCTTTCTTCTAATAAAGATTGATTATAGATGTCTCCTCTTTCAATGTTTAAAATATCTTTTAATAATTGGGTAGGATATTTAGTATTTCCAACAAAATCAATATTTCTATAATAGTATTTGTTTCCCTCTTTTACATCAATGAAAATATATGCAGAGCCACTGTCAAAAATAACGGTATCAAAATTAATATAAGCATCGCGAAACCCAAAGTCATTTAACTTGTTAACCACACTTGCTTTATCATTTTCATAATCATCTTTATTAAATTTTGATGATTTTATTAATCTGAATTTTACTCTTTCTGTAAAATAATCGTCCAAGTGTTCTAACAGATCTTTCGATTTATAGTAATCCATGTTTTTAATCATAAATTTGAGCATGGTATCTGCTTTCGACAAGGGTTCAAAGCGGGTTCTTTCTTTAGTTCCTTTCATTGCTTTGGTTAGTTTTCCTTGTGGCATGCTGATACCGGTAATCAAAATGCGGTCAATTTTTACTTTGCTTCCCTTATCAATTTGAAAAACGATAGTTACGCCTTTACTAATTTTATCATCCTGTTTTATTTCGGGGGTTACGTTACAATTATAGAACCCTTTTTCCACATAATATTTTTTGATGACATTGATACAGGTTTGTATCATATTTTCGTTTACGATATTTCCCTGCGCTAACTTAATTTTATCTCTCAGGTCTGATTCCTGTCCTTTTCTCACGCCTTTAAATCCGAATGCTACCAATCTGTTTCTTTCCGTAAGGTGAATATTAATAAAGGCAACATTACCTACAACGCGGGACAGCGTGATGTCAATATCTTCATACATTCCTGTTTTCCAGATATTTTTAATAGATTTAGCGATCAATTCGCCGGGAATATCAATTTCATCTCCCACATTAAACATGAGGAGTCTTAAGTCGAAATTAATTACGCCGGTGTAAGTAATTCCTCCTATTTCATATTTTTTAGGGTAGGAGAAATCTATTTCTGTTTCCTGGTTTTCATCTTCGGAAATCAGTTGCACTTGTCCGTAACAAAATAAACCACTTACATTTAGTAGCATCAACAGAAAGAAAAGTTTCCAATATCTATGAGTCATGAACAGGGTTCAAAATTAATCGGCAAATATATAAAAAAATGCACCGCTACTTATTATACACATTAACATATCCATTCTCATTCTTTTATAAAACGTTGAGTATGAAAATTCTTACAATCAGTTAATTGAATAAAATAGATGCCTGAACTTAATGCTGAAATATCAATAGAAGTTTCTATTTCGTTAATTTCAAATGATTTAATGAGTAATCCGATAGAGCTATAAATATCAATTTTTGCTTTATCTGTATTTTTCCTAATCAAATGTAACAGATTCCCGGCAGGATTTGGGGAAAGCGCAAAAATTGGTGTTTGCTCATGTTCTTTTATTCCAATATTGTCTTGAAAATTAGCAATTAACGTAACATTTTCAGCAACCTGAAAAGTGTAGGAAGAGTCGGTGGAAACGACACTGTTTCCTTTTGTCCATTCCAAAAAAACAAAATTTTCATACGGAGTTGCAGTAACTGTAACATTTTCGCCGTATTCGTAAACTCCATTGCCGCTTACCGCGCCTCCATCTTCGGGATTAGCGGAAACGGAAACAGTGTAAGTTTTTAGGGTAAAGTTTGCTACCAAATCTACATCTTGTGTTGCTTTGAAAATATAAGTTGAGTTACTACTCACCACGGTGTCATTTTTAGTCCAGTTCACAAAATTGTAATTGGGATTTGGTGTTGCCTTTGCGGTTACGTTTGTTCCTTGATAATAATCTCCGCCGCCGCTCACACTCCCCCCATCTTCCGGATTTGCAGAGAGGAAAATCGTGTAAGAAACAGGATCACCATCATAAGCGCCTTCCAAATATTCAACGTCTGAATTAATTGGATCTAAATAAGGCTGCATATGATAGATGGGATTGTTATGCTGATTCCAGTGATACCACAGTTTACCATAATAATCATTCCAATTGGGGTGTTCGCATTCCGAACCTCCACCTGTAAGTGTTCCTACAATCAGTTTATTTTGGTTAAAAATTGGTGATCCCGATGATCCGCCTTCGGTTACGCCGTGTCCATTTGCAGTTTGCGCCCAAGTAACCCGCCACATTGCATTTGACGCGGAAGTTCCTAACCCGCTAATGGAAACATTAGATGAAAAGAGCGTTGTGGTGAAAGTAGAAATTTTCTTATAATCTCCATCCGGATGATGAATGCTCACACCATTAGTGGCCGCTATATTTCTTCTATCCCATCCATTGTAATAAGCATGATAAATTTCCGGAATATGAGAATTTAATCGTAATAAAGAGCCATCAGAGCCGCCGCTCAGCGGCATATTTACTAATAATTGAGCGCCGGTTACAGACTGTGCAGAGGATCCGTTGCCGCTTTTACAGGCAGGGCGTTCATAATTAAAATAAAAAACAGATTGGTTTACCTGCGCAGGGGTTGCATCTTCAAAACAGTGATAAGCGCTAAGAACAAGAGGATCAAAATCCTGGGCAGTATTGTTTACTACGGAACCACTACATATATAGTAATATCCGCCCCCGGCAGGTATGTGGATACGTACTACCCCTTTTTTTTGGTCTTGCCAGTTATCTCCTTCTGAGCAATTTACATCCACCTCACAGGGTTCGGAACTCCTAAAATCAATTCTTTCTCCGCCATCTTCATCATTTTCTACTGTAATTATACTACTGTATCCATACACTACTCCGGAAATAATAATAGGAGTATTGTAGTTTTCTGATGGCGGCGCTATATATTCTAATGTAATTTGTTCTCCGGCAAGATATTCCGTTGCATACTCAACTCGTTTGGGATTGTTTTCTTCCGTATAAGCGCCTAATACCATTGAACGTTTATTGTTGTAAATAAACAGTTTACCTCCTAAAGGAATATCAAATTTATCGTAAGTAAGCATGATAGCAACAGCATCTTGTGTTATAATGCTTAATCTCCAAATTTCTTCACCGTTTGGAAGTGTTGTCCACTCGCCTGAATTTTCGGTAGTAAAATTTACCGGAATAATAAAGCCTGTTCTTGGCGGCAAATTGTCCTGTTTACGTTCCATATCTTCTGCTTTCAGCGCTTCAATATCTATTGCAACGGACAAATTAATGGTAGAAGATAGAGATTGATTTTCCGTTTCAAAGTAAAAACTTGGCGGAATCTCTCCTGCGCTGATTTGTGCGAAAGAGTTTGTAATACTAATGGTTACCAACAACAGTAACCCTAATTTTAATGAATAGTGTTGTTTTTTCATTTTTTATTTTGGATTGATGATCATTATTGTATTATGATAGAATTGCAATTTGCTTTTTTGCATTCGCCACAAAAATTACAGGTATGAAAAATCTTATCTTTTTGGATAGCGTTAAAATGGCAGTGGGCATGACATTTTTTGCAATCTGTACATCTTGATATTTTTAGTTTTGTGGTAAAGGGTAAATATTTTAATACAAAAAGAAGCCACCCAATTGGGCATATTATTCTGCAAAATGGTCTATAAATGAACAACGAAGAGAGAAGTAATAATGGTACGGTGATATATCCAACCCAATTAAATATTTTTAATCTCACAATAGAGATAAAGGGGTCGTAAGTGCAAATTATGGGACGTTGTGCAATCATTAACCACAATCCTAAAACAACAAAAGTTAAAGTTTGAATATAGAATAATATTTTTTGAGATTTTTTTGAGGATAAGATTTTCCATTTGTTTTGTTTGAAAATAAATTCTTGCAATGCACCCAGCCAGCATAGCCACCCGCACCAAACAGGTCCAAAAATAACAGACAAAATGAGAATGGATATAATGGTTACAAAAGGGATCCAGAATGCAGTATTTCCTGCTACAAACAGAATAAAACCCTGAAAATAGAATAAAATACAGGGACATCCTCCCACAATAAATCCGAAGTAGATAAGGGAGCAAAATAGAATAATCGGGCGGAAGTGTTGAATTGTTTTGGTGTTAAAAGAAAGTCCAATAACACAAAGGAGTAATAACGTCATACACAATCCGATAATGGATTGTGTATGGTATGTTTGAGAAAAGCAAACCGTTACTGTGAGTGTGGTTATGGCAACGGTTGCTATCCACTTTATTATCTGATGGTAGTTGTTTCTTGTATCCAGCATCCTACTTTATATGAATCACCGTCTTTTAAACCTCTTACGAATTTATCCTGAGTTGAGGGGAAACGTAATTTTGCGCGTTTTTCGTTTACCTGTTCTGCTACAGAGGGGTCAACGGCAATGGCGCGGGAATATTTATCGGCTGCTGCCCAGTTGTAATCCAAAGGCATAGAATCTTCGCCACTACATTTATTACCTGATGCAGCGTACAGGTCGCCAATCAACATATACGCTTTTCCGCTGTTAGGTTTAAGTTTTATCACTTGTAGTGCAGCGTTTCGTGCTTCGGAGTAATTTCCTTTAATTTGATGAATCAATGCGATCATATACCATGGCTCTACTTTTTGTTCGTTGGTTTCAAAAAGTTCAATTGCCTCTTTAAAAAATTCGAGCGCAACATCATACTCGGCGTTGTTCAAACTGAAATATCCCATTAAATTGGCAGATTGTGCGCTGGGTTCAGCTTGATGAACAATATTAAGCATTTCTGCAAAAACCGGTGAAGAAGTACAACCACGATTGTTCATAGTAAGCAACATCTTCTTCAGCGCAGTAAGATTATCCCTGTTTTGTTCCAATTTGTTCCCGTAAACCTGTTCCAACACATTACAGGGTGCAAAAGGGGTGAATGTGTTTTCAATATTTTTTAATGTTCTATCATAAAGCGTAATGAACTGCATCGAACGAGCCGTATCTTGATCTAATCGCTGTTTTCTCATCTCAAAATCGGCTTGTGGAATTTGTCCTTTTTCTTTTGCTTCTTCCAAGTTTTCAAAATTTGGTAATTGTTTATCAATCTCTTTATAATAGTCGTTAATTGCTTTTTCAATATAGTCGGTAGCGCGTTCGTAGGCGTCAATCATAATTGTGGTATCTTGTTTGGCGCGTGCAATTTGTTCGGCAATACGGAAAAAGATATCCCAAATATTGGGCTGAGTTTTTTCTTTTTCCATCTCAATGGATTCTATGAACATATCAAATGCTTGCATCACCTCTTCTGTACTTTTTCCTCTATAACGAATCATATAAAATGCTTTAAATCCCAGTCCATTTCCTTCTGTGTAGTTTTTGGGGAAGTACAGGTGACGGGTTTCAACGCTTTTCAACAGGTCGTCAATATATTGATTTTGCAACTCTACATCTTCGGTTGATTTGATGAGAGGATCCAGCATATTTTGAAGATAAGTATTATTAAAGATGGCATTCCACGAGCAAGGGCATAGTTCTACAACTCTTTTCCAATGGGGATAAGCGTCTTTGTAATTTTTTTGATCGTAAAAGGTTTTAAAAAGTGAGACCTCTTCCAAACAGGTAAGAGAATCTTTTTCAGTTTTCCCATACGTAAATCCGCAAGGGGTTGGTTGTGCAAAAATTCCTATGGTAATGAAAGTTACAAAGGTAAAAAGGTAAACTTTTTTCATGATACTATTTTTTTATTAAGTTTGATAGATTTATTGAATTGAAAATACGTAACGATAAATAGTAGTAAAAAATTGTATTATTCTAATTTTCTACGTTGATACCATTTTTCTTGAAGAATAAAATTAAAAGAAAGTTTATAATAGTTTTGTAAGATGAGATTATTCTTGAGTGTTCCTAACTTGCTGTATTCAAACATAATATTTGCAGAAGATCGGGTGTTGAAAGCACGGAGGGGAAATCCTAATCCCACAGAAACAGCAAATTCTGAAATAGGAGTATCATTAAGAATTATATAACCTGTGGCAAATTTAGTTCCTGCCCGAAAATTAATTTTATTATAATATTTTGATGAGGTTGGATTGGGTATAAATTGAATACCAATGGCAGTAATGAGGTTATTTTTCAATGAATCATTAGTATTAGAAATAGAAAAATTTTTCCAATTTTGCCAGGTGATATCTACCGCAGCGATTAATTTGTCTTTGTATCCGTAAGAGATACCTCCTCCTACAATGTGTGGCATTTTCAGATCGCTTTTCAAAGCATTTTTTCCAATTCTCACCATAATTGTATCAAAATAACTATTAGGAGAGTAAATATCCGCATAGTTCAAAATTAATAAATTTTCTCTTGACCATACTTTTAGTGCGTTTTCATATACTGCTCCAAAGCCCAATTGATGTTTTTCTTTAATAGATGTTTGATATTGCAACCCAACAGAAAGGTGTATGCCATCCAAATATCGAAAATTAGTAATCATGGTATTAAAACTGTTTTCCATTTCATATTCAGCAAAACTGATATTATTCATAGTACCAAAGAGGTAAGAAAGATTGATCCCTAACGATAGTCCTTTACATATTTTAAAAGCGTTTCCCCAGTAGAGGAGTTGCAACCCGCCGGTTCCTTTATATTGATTGGTAACTGTTCCAAAAGTATCTACCTGATGAATATCCAAAATTCCGAATCCGATGTCACTAAAAGGCATAATTCCGGCGCTGGTGCGCCACACTTTCAGAACGGGCAATCCAATAGCAAGATAATCCAATTGAGCAAACGAGCCTTTATAGTCTTGTGTTTGGGTTCTTAACTGTTGATTGGTAAAGCAAAACGACAAGTCGGCAATAAAAGAGAGCGAATCGAATGCGGTATAGGAAGCAGGATTTTTAAAGTTGATATAATATGGATTTTGAAGTGCATAGCCCACGCCTCCCATGGAACTGGAAACGATATTGGCACGGGAAGATAAGTTCCCTACTCCAAAACTTGAATAGGGCGAATTGATGTCATTTTGTGCAAAACTAAAAACAGAGATCATTAGAATGGATAGAAACAACAAGAAACTTTTCTGCAAATTACACATTGTATTTGATAATTTCATTTAATCCTTTCAGTACAACATTAGGGGCGGCAAATATCGTATTTTTTATGAATTTTTGCAAAACTATTGCATCTCCTCCTGATAATATCACTTTTATATCATTAAACCGGTTTTTATAATCTTCCATAAAACCATTAATTTCATGGCATATTCCTTTGATTACGCCGCAATAAATAGATTCTTGTGAATTAGTTCCCAAAAAATTTGAACAATTTTCAACTTCTTTTAGTAAGGGAAGATTTTTTGTTTTTTCGTGGAGCGCTTCAAAACGCATTTTCATTCCGGGGGAGATTGAGCCGCCGAGGTACTCTTTTTTTTCGTTCACAAAATCAAAAACTAAACATGTTCCAGCTTGAATAGAGAGTACATTTGTATTAGGAAACAGGGATGCTGCGCCCACTGCATTGGCAATCCTGTCCAATCCCAAAGTTTCAATACTTTTATATAAAATATTTATCGGCAATTTTGTTTGATGAGTAAAGTGGATATGTTGGGTATTGTTTTTAAGAAAATTAATCATCTGTTCATCCACTTCTACAACAGAAGAAAGAATAGAATATTTTATTGAAAACTGATTAAAAATTGAAGTTAAAATCTTTTCATTGATTTTAATAAAATGCTCACAATACAGACAATCATCGTTATTAAAAACCGCGATTTTTTGTAAAGTGTTGCCGATGTCAATGATTAAGTTCAAGAGATTAAGGTTTAGTGCATTTTATTTTATTTTAAAATTCCAATTAATAGATGGAATTATAGGAAACAGACTCATTTTATACGCTTTGGTAGTCATTTCAAAAACGGGTGTTTGCGCATTTATATCAAAATTAGTAGTGGTTTCGTAGAAAATGAAAAATGGATTTTTCCTGTTATATACATTATAAATAGAAAAATTTAATCCGGTTTCGAAGTGTTTGCGTTTTACAATGTTCCAATTTACAGATAGATCTAAACGATGATAGGGCTGCATCCGATACGCATTTCGGTCGCTGTATTCGGTCATCATATCACCGTTAAAGAAATAGTATCCCACCGGAATAGTCATGGTGTTTCCGCTGGCAAATACCCAAACGGCTGAAACCGACAACTTGTTTCGGATGATTTCGTAATTCAAACTAATCGAAACATCGTGGCGGCGGTCATACTTTGCCCAAAACCATTCTCCATTATTCAGTTCTGGAAAATTTCTTTTCGTAAAAGAGAGAGTATAACCTATAAAACCCGTGAATTTTCCGATGTTCTTTTGCAAGAAAAACTCAACGCCATAAGAATAGCCTTTCCCTTGCGTAAGTCGCTGGTCGGAATTAAGTTGAAAGGAAGATAGATCCATGCCGTCTTGATATTCCGTTAAGTTGTTCATATTCTTGTAATAAATATCAATGTACGCTTCTAACATGTTGTTCATAAAATTTCGGAACACACCCAAAGAAACTTGATGCCCTGTTTGCGGTTTAACAAGAGAGGTGCTGGGCATCCAAACATCGGTGGGCAAGGAAATGGTGGCTAAGGAAATTTGATGCAGATATTGGCAGTTAAAAGTGTATGAAGCTTTTATGGAAGTAAGAGAATCTATTAAGAAACGCGCTGAAAAACGGGGTTCCGGATAGTTGTACATTTTGATCATCTCGCCAGATTTATAATCAATAGAATCAATTACTTGCTTATTTTCATCCAATTTGTAACGTGTAAATGCTCCAACATGAGAAAAGTGAGAATAGCGCAATCCGTAACTTATTTTCAACCAATTCACAATATCCCATTCATCGTTGGCGTAAATAGCCAACTCGTTGGCATAAAAGGGTTTCGATTTAGGGAAGGTAAGATAATTGTCTTGTCCCGCTTCGATTTCAAAATTGGATGGGAAAAAAGTGTGAAAAGTGTAATGCGCCCCCATTTTTACATTATGGTTAGGATTCGGCAAAAAAGTGAGTTCCGATTTTAACGCATAATCTCTTACACCCGAAGAGATAGCGAAATTGTAAACACCCTGTTTCATCTCTGTTTTAAACTTATAATCGCTAAAAGTTCCGGAAGTATTTAAAAAGAGTTTGGGCGAAATAATGTAGTTCCATCTTACCGAAGCGGCTCCGTTGCCCCACGCAAAAACAGAATTAATATTTCCGTTTTGCGACTTAAAACCGTAAACATCATCTCCATAATACCCGCCAATATACAGCCGGTGTTTATCATTTATAATGATATTACACTTTCCGTTCAAATCGTAGAAATAAAATTTCGCTCCTTTTAATGGAGAGGTATTTTTTAAAAAAGGTTGCACTAACCAATCAATATAAGTTCTTCTGCCTGAGACAATAAATGAGGCTTTATTTTTTTTGACAGGACCTTGCACAGTTAAACGGGAAAAGATAACGCCGATCCCTCCGTCTAACTCATAATTTTTCATGTTTCCCTCTTTTTGATACACGTCAATAATTGATGCCAAGCGACTTCCGTAGTTGGCGGGCATTCCTGATTTAATCACTTCAATACTTTTTACGGCATCTGCGTTAAAAATGGAAAAAAAGCCGAACAGGTGTCCCGGGTTATAGACGGGCGCTTCATCCAACAATACAAGATTTTGATCGGCATTACCGCCGCGCACATAAAACCCGCTATTTCCTTCCGAACCGGACTGAATACCTGGGAGCAATTGAATAGATCTTATCACATCCACTTCTCCCATAAACGCCGGCATCGCTTTAATAGTTTCAATTTTCATCTCCATTTTACCCACATCAGCGCCGGTAACATTTTTATCGGCAGCCTGTCCTCTAACCTCCACTTCATCGGCGAGAATAACGGAAAGTTCTATTTCAAAATTTTTCTTTTGATTGGAAGTGATGTTGATGGTTTCAGTAATCTGTTTATATCCTAAATAATTAACCGTTAACAAATAAGATCCTTTTTCGACGGTAATTGAATAAAATCCTGAAGCATTGGTAATGGCGCCGTTAGGATTTGATTTTGAGATTGAATCTTTTAAGATAATATATGCGCCCACTATTGTTTCGCCGTTTGCTGCATCTTTTACAATACCGGAAAGCGTAGCCTTTTGTGCAGTTAATGAAGTAAGCATTAACAATGTAGAAAAAAAAAGAATAAGTTTTTTCATAAGGGTGGCAAATAAACAAAAAAATTTCTGAAATAGACTTAGAGCGTAAAAATGGTTAAGTCATTAACTGGCTCACTTTTAAATAGAAATCAGTAAAAATCAGCGTTGAGTTTCCGTTTCTTTCAATATGATACAGCGCATCATTACATTCTTTTAGAATAGGTTGAGCATTTTTTAAGGTGATTGCTTTAGTAAAGAAATTCATCATTTTTTTCTCTTCTGTGGTGGCTTTCACTAAATTTTCATTGTTTGAACCCATCATCAAAATATTTCTTATCATTCTGGAAACAAATCGCAAAAAGTTTTTCTGCTCCTCTCTTCCTTCATCTACAATGGAAGAAATGATTTCTTGTACATTTAAGTAATTAATTTGTTGAGGAGTAGCAAACTTTTTTAAAGCAGACATACTGGCAAAGAGAGTTTCAAATTTTTTCAACATCTCTTTCAATTCATTGCTGTTTTCATGCAGATTAATCGCTTTCACATAACTGCCTTCACTAATTTCGGCAATATCTGCCGCTTTCTGTAGCGGTATTCCAAAATCTGTAATCAACTGACGGGCAATGGTTTCGCTACTCAAAGGTGGAATTTTTATCAACTGCGTGCGCGACAAAATAGTAGGTAATATTTTATCTTGATTTTCAGTAAGTAAAATAAACAACGTATTAGGCTCCGGCTCTTCTAATGTTTTCAGCAATTTGGGAGCAGCCGCATGATAGAGTCTGTCTAAACACCATAAAATAAAAATCTTAAAACCACCTTCATACGATTGCACACTGTTTTGCTGAATAATATTGGAACAATCGCGAATATTGATGGATGCCTGCTTGTTTTCGCCGC
>JGI24702J35022_10001554_pt1 | contig 14237 bp, 6 predicted proteins | sample TergutTh196P4_FD_35022 | JGI IMG/M metagenome (IMG submission 35022)
CTTTCGAAATTTGTTAATGCGTAAGGTATTTTGTTGCGCTGTCCCATATTGAAATAATTTTCGCAAAGTTACTATTTCTTCCGATAAATAACAAAAACAACATCAGTAATATGATTCCGTACCAAAATTTGTATGCTCTGCTTTGCACAAGACTCCGCTACCCCTCGGTTCTTAACCGAGGGATAGCGGGAAAACCGGCATTTATTCAATCACCAACATTTCAAAATCAGTGATTTGATCGACATTGATGATGATTTTATCGCCTTGTATTTTCATTGGCGCTTTGCGTTGCTGAACGGTCATATAGGCGCTTTTCGGTTTGATGCCCTGTGCATCCAATGTGACCGTAAAGGGTCCGACAGGGATAAATTCATCCAAATAACCTGTTCGATTAGAGCCGGTAAGATTTGATAAATGNACAATCAACCGGTTATCCTGACCATAAAGTTTGCAATCTATATGTCCGGGACCTTCTAATGCAAAAGGTAACTTGCCATTGGATGCCCATGCTACGGCATTGGCGAGCAGTATGCCATGGTCGGGCAACAGCGCTCTACCATAACAGCGATCAATATCGCCGGCAAAATAAACCGCACGCCCGCCACCTGGAAGCGTACCGGCAAACAACGGATAGGTGTTTGGCTCCTCTTCGCGAATCCAACTGAATTCGGGAGGATAAATGGGGAACGATGGGATATACGAAAACAACGGCTTCAGATTGCCTGTCGAATTAACTACCTGTAGAACACCCCCAAAAGGCAACATGGTGGTATTTTCAAAACCTGCCAGGATTTCGTGGCGTTCATGGGGCAAACGGAGATAGGAATGTGCTCCAGCTGCTTCCCAACCGGCATTAACAGTGCCAATAGCGCCTTTGGTCTCTCCTGTTCTTGTAATACCCAATAACCGCCATAATTTGTCATTACCCGTGGGCTTTCCGTCATAATCTAATGTAGCTGTGCTCCCGGTTACCACGATATTGCCACCTTTGTTCACAAAGTCGCACACCACATCAATTTCCTGATCCGTCATCACAGCAATGTCGGGTAAAATTAATGTATTTATCCGGTGGGCATATTTACCGATATCCTGTACATTGACAGGCAGGAAAGGAATACGATAGCGCGACAATGCCTGGCAAAAACCTTTCCAGGGCAACGAAACCCTTTCCCTGACCTGATTTTGACCATAGAAGTCGGCATTGGGCTGGCTCCATACGATGGCTACATTGGCAAGGTCGGTACGGTTATACAGGTATTGTTCATTGGCAGCATGCCACTGGAAGATGGGCACAGGCGTTTCGAACCGGCGGCTGTCATTTTGACCGCCCCCTACAAAGTGAAACCAGGGAGATATACCTCCAGCTATTCCCGTAATCATCCAGAGTTGTGTTTCTTCTTTGGGATTGGTGCCTAATCGAAAAGTACGATTGCCAAGTACATAATTGGCCATACTTTCCGGAGCCAGCACCTGCTCATCGGATGCAAGACGCAGTAACGTCCCGTTGACCGTATTTCCTTCAAACCCCAAACTCTCGCGACCTTGCTGGTCGTTAAAAATCATTTTCGAACGCGAAAGGATGCCTTTCAGGTCGTTAAAACTACCCGATGCAGGGTCGGCATGGATCATACCGAACCACAGGCAGTCTTCGCCGCCAGCTTTTTGGGTGACTTCATTGAACAGATCCCAGTTTTCCATCCGGCACTCATACCCCCAGCGTACCCATTCACGGTAGACAGGATCGTCCCACGAAACAGCTTTCGGGAGTTCAAGACCGCGATCAGCTTTGAATTTTTTCTTACAATTATCGCAATAGCATATCGTATTGCGGTCAAGCCCTTTCCAACTGTTATCGGCAAAGCCGACAGGATGGTATTCTTCGATGATTTCTTCCAGCACCTGGGGGATAAACACCTTGTAATAATCGCTGTTTATACAGGAAATATAGCGATCGTTAGACATGATGGGATCGCCGTTTTGCCTGCGACAGAACCAATCGGGATGGGCGTCAAAAAACTCTTTCGTAGCGCGGTTGATATCCATACGGGCAACAACCACAATGCCTTCTTCTTGTGCAGCATCACTTACCTTTTTATAAAAATCCTGGTCTCCCAGAAACTGCGCGCGGTACTGCAATTCAAGTTTGCTTGGATAATAGGCAACGATACCGCCACAGTTGATAATAACCCCCTGTGTTTTGGTACGCCGCCAATACTCCCGCCAAAACTCTACATCGGCTTTCACTGGGTCATCTTCTGTAAAGTTGGTCTGTGCCCAGCGATACGTCGTTTTATACCATGGTAAATCAGATACTTCCTTTTTTCCGGTTCCTTCCGAGGTTTTTACGGCTTGTGTGTCACATGATGACACACAACACAATGTAACAACAACGATCAAAACAAATGTGATAGACTTTTTCATAGTAGAAATGAATAAAATGAATAAATTTTTAAAAAACACCTTAAAGTCCCCGTTTCATATGGGGAAAAGGGGACTTAAAGGCAAGAAAAATGTGAACAAATCCTAAAATTCAGGTAATTACGACCAATTCGTGATTGAGGATTGATGAAACCTGGAATTGGCTCCATCCATCGGATACATTAGCCACAATACGTTGACCTGCCACCATCAGATTGGGCATTTCGCCACTCACGCCTTCCGGTAGTTTGACCTTCACCGTTATGGGGCCTACCGGAATGAATTCATCTAACGATTGTCGCCAGGTGGCTTCGCTTGTCAGATTGATCAGATGGAGGATCAACCGTCCGGGTTGTTTGTATAGATGACAATCGATCAATCCCGGGCCGGTAACAGCAATCGGCAAATCGTCCTTTACTGCCCAATGGATAATATTTCCCAGCAAGTTTCCGTAGTCAGGAAAATTGAAACGGGCAAACTGCCTGTCGATATCAGCCGGCATAAAAGCGATACGGCTTCCGTTCGGCATGGTATTGATAATCAGCCCCGGAATATCAGTTACGGGTTCACGCATCCAGGCAGTTTCGGGTGGATAGGTAGGAAACTCCGGTATGAAAGTCATCAATACCTGAGCGCCACTATTCACCTGCAACGGCGTAAGGACACTTCCGAAAGGATAAATATCTGTCAGTTCGAATCCTTTCAATATGGGATGACGTTCGCCGGAGATTGCCGGTTCGGTACCGGTTTGCGGGCCGTAAACGTTTTTACGTAATTCGGGAAGAAGACGCAGATACGTGTGGAGTGAAGAGTCTCCCCTGATTTGCCTTTCCGGCGTTCCGGATTTGATATAATTTGTCTTGAACAGATCACTCAATGCATAATCCTTTAATTCATCACCCCATTCATTATAGAGCGACGATACCCCTGTGGCAAATAAGTTTCCGCCTTTCGAAACGAAACGCTTTATACTGTCCACTTGTGCAGCAGATAAACCGCCTACATTTGGCAATATCAACAGTTTAAACATGTCCGCGTCACGATCGATATGATCTGCATGTACCGGAATATAAGGAATACGTGATCGAACCAACGCTTGCATTATTCCACGATAGGGCTGATTGACTTTGTTTTCCGCATCATCACGTCCAAAGAAATCTGTATTATCCTGCGACCAAACGACTCCAACTGAGGCGACGGGTTGCCTGTTTATCAGGTATTCTTCATTTGCCTTATGCCATTTGAAAACAGGCTCGGCTGTATGATACATTCGTCGGTCTTCATGATAGGCAGCGATATGATGCCACCAGGGTTGAATTCCGCCTGCAATACCTTCGATCACCCACATATGCGCTTCTTTTGGAGGTTTCGACAATACCCTAAAGTAAGGTCTGCCTGCCTGATACATAGCCATACTATTGGGAATCAATTTATCCCATCCCAATATTCCGTGTATCATTTTGGCGACATCAGCCAAATTTTGGAAGCCTGTACCATCGTTACGCGCCTGATGATCGAGCATGATAATGTCGGCGCGTTTGCAGATTTCCACAAAGTCGCGGAATGTACTACCCTGATTACTGACAGAACCACTGTTCATACCCGACCAGGTACAATTTGGACCACCGACGGCTTTAGTTGTGCGGTTATTCAGATCCCATATCTCCAACCGTTTTTCATAGCTCCATTTGATCCATTGCCGATATACCGGATCATCCCAGTTTCGTGTTCTCGGAAGTTGTTGTCCTGTATTATCGAAGAAGTTTTTCTTGCAATGCTCGCAATAACAGATAGAGTTACGTCCCAATCCACTCCAACTGTTGTCTGTAAATCCTTCCGGTTGATACAATTTCCATATTTCTGTAAGGATAGCAGGCATATGTTCACGATAATAAGGGCTATTGATACAGGATACATAGAGCGCATCTGCCCTGTAGGGTTCGTTATTAACATTAACTGCAAACCAGTCGGGATGTGCTTTATAAAAATCCTCATTTGCCCTGTTGGAATCCATTCTGGCAAACACCGCTAAACCATCTTGATGGGCAGCCTTACATAAATCTCCAAAAAGATCGCGACCTTGTAAAAACTGCGCTTGATAGTGATAGGGTATTTTTGTAGGATAATAGGCTACGATACCACCCGCATTAACAATTACGCCTTGTACTTGTGTTTTCTTCCAATGTCCACGCCACCATTCGATGTCATAAGTTAGCGGGTCCTTTTCAGTTATGTTCGTTTGTCCCCAGCGGGTAAGCCGGCGAAACCAGGGCACTTCATTTTGTAACACAGATGAGGAAGAATTAGCGGTGGAAGCAAAACTTTCCGATAGAGGCGTAATTAAACTTGCGCCTGCCAAGGAAAGTGTTGCTGTGGATGCTTTCTTCAGAAAACTCCTGCGACTGTTTGGGGAGTCATTTTTATTGATTTCCATTGTTTTATTATTTATTGTGTATGTCAATTATAACCGCGATTCTGTGGAAAGATTGCAGGATCATTGATTAGTTGAACTTGTGCCAATGGCAGTGGAAAAACAGTCATATATTCTGTCATTCCGATATCTTTCAATCTCTCAAAAGCCTTTCCTGTGCGTACAAGATCGAACCATCTTACTCCTTCGAAGCACAATTCCAACCGACGTTCTTTTTCAATGGCATCCCTTGTTTCACCCTGACTTATGGTGGTTGGATATTCGCTAATCCCTGCCCTTTTGCGAATCTGATTCAGATAGGAAATAGCTTCTGTTGTTTTCCCATTTTCGTTCATCGCCTCAGCCAACATTAACAACACATCTGCATAACGAACAACTTTCCAGTCGGCAGCACTTCCATTTCTTACCGGATTACGTGTGATATATTTTTTTGTATAGGTTTGATTGGTCGTTGTCGGTAAGGATACAAACGTGCCTTCATCGTTATAAAAACCTCCATAAACACCAACAGAAATCTCTTTTCTTAGATCATTCTCGTCAAACAGATCAAATAATTCACGTGTTGGACTGTTCCACTCATCACCATATCCTGCTATTCCAAAATAATTGGTCATAGGTGTTGAATTCGGCATAAATGCGTTGGTGAAAGGTGAACCTTCTGCAGTACCATCCATATACTCTATATTATAAATGTATTCGCTATGACGTTTATTGGAATAATCGAACAAATCGCTATAATTTTCAACAAGTCTATAATTCATTGATGTGATTTCGTTTAACTTGCTTTCGGCTCTTGAAAAATCCTTTAAGGTCATATACACTCTACCCAGCAAAGCTTTAGCAGCCCCTGCTGAAGGTCTTCCAATATTACTACCTGAATAGCTCGCAGGCAAAGCGCTTTCAGCTGCCTGAAAGTCAGGGATAATAATATCGTTATAAATAGATTCAACAGGAGAACGCGAAGTCTGGTAAGCTTCCGGTACGCTGATGGTTTTTGTCACTGCAGGCACATCACCAAAGATACGAACCAGATCAAAATAGGCGAATGCTCTAATGAAACGGGCTTCTGCAATATATCGATTCTTATTGGGTACTGCAGATGCATCTATTGTTTCAATTTTTTCAAGGAGGGTATTTGCTCTGGTAATTGCCCGGTAATAATTTTGCCAGGTACTGTTCAACAAACCGGTACTACTGGTAAGTGTGAAACGATCAGCATACGACTGATCATTATTTTTGGCAATTTCTACCCAGGAATCGTCGCCTCTGATGTCTCCAAAGATGTAAAAATTGCGATATTGATCACGAATAGGAACATAGGCGCCCGTAAGGGCATCTGAAAAATCCTTATCTGTCTGATAATAATACTCTACTGTAACAGTTGAGGTTGGCATCAGGTCAATAAATTCATTTGAACAGGATGTTAGTATCAACAAAGTACAGGCTAAAATATGAATACTCTTTTTCATAATCATCAAGTGTTAAAAATTAAAATGTCACATTAAGACCAAAGTAAAAACTTCTGGCAATTGGATAATTATAGTTCATTTGTCCTGGAGTTCTTGGATCTGAGCTATTGGAAACTTCAGGATTGAAATCAACAAAGTTGGTAAACATGAAAGGATTGCTTGAAGCAGCATATACCCTGATGTTTGATAGATATATAGATTGAGCTATCCGGCGTGGAATTGTATAACTCAAATTGATGTTGTTGATTCTCATGAAAGATCCATCAAACATATACCGGTCGGATTTTTCCCTTAATCCTCCCTTTGGTAGATTATTAGGACGCGGCATAGTACCCGGATCGGATTCTGACTTCCAATAATCATATACAAACGAATATTGTTTATAACGCGCTCTTGTGTACATTTGCATATCATCACCATTGAAAACTTTGTTTCCGTATGAACCTGTTAGGGAAAAACTTAACGAAAAATTCTTGTACCCTAAGGTATTGGTCATCCCATAGTAAAACTTGGGATAAGGATTCCCTATAATCGTTCTGTCCTCGGTGGTAATTTCGCCATCGCCGTCGATGTCAACGAAGCGGATATCTCCTACCCGCGACTCGTCTGCAGTTCCACGTCCAAATAGAGGACCGGCATCTAATTCAGCCTTCGTTTTAAATATCCCATCTGTTTTATAGCCATAAAACATACCCATTGGTTGACCTATTTGCGTAATATGGTTTGTGCTTCTTAGTGGTGCGTCTTCCGGACCTAATTTCAATACTTTATTGCGATATGCCGATATATTGAAATTTGTCTTCCAATCAAAAACTCCTTTCAGGTTGTGTGTATTCAGTGTTATTTCCCATCCTTTGTTTTCAACTTCGCCGATATTTTGGAGAGCAGTATTGAAACCTGTAATCCTCGGAACATCAACACTAAGTAAAAGATCACGATTATTTGATATGTAATATTCGGCTGTCATGTTGATTCTGCTGTTCAAAAGACTGAATTCTAATCCAAAATTGATTGAAGATTGTTTCTCCCACGTCAACATTGTGTTTTCAATATTATTTGGATTCATACCTCCGCCAAATTGTGCATAAGAGGGATAAGCAACGGTTGCCAAATGTGCATAATTACCGATATCATGGTTACCTGTAACTCCGTAGCTGACACGAAGCTTTAAATCGTTAATCAAACTTATACTTTTCATGAAACTCTCTTCCGACATTCTCCACATTATAGATGCTGAAGGAAAATAACCATATTTATTATCCCTCCCAAAACGTGACGAACCATCTGCACGAATCGAAGTTGTAAGGTAGTATTTGGAATTGTAATTGTAGTTTACCCTTGCAAGATAGGAAATAAGCGACCATTGGCTTTCACTTGATGACCCTGAAGTTTTTGGGTCACTTGCTGCATTCAACGTATACACCATATTGTTTGGATAATCCTGGCTCGTAACTGAATTAGAACCACTGTTATTCTGTTGAGTGGTATATGCCGCCATTACATTCAGACTGTGAGCGTTAAACTTTTTTTGGTACGTAAGCATGGATTCGGTAATCCAACTCAACGAATTAGATCTACTATCATTTCCTGTTGCCGTATTATTGAACACTTCTAACTGGGGAACGAATGAGTATGAGTGTGAATTGTTATTCGTTGCACCAAGCATAATGTTGAAATTGAGTTCTTTTGTGATTTTTATGTCTGTTACAAAGTTCCCCATTGTACGATAACTCTCATTCATTCTTTTTATTTCATACGCCTGAGCCATTGGATTCCACACATTATTGGTAGCATCCTGTCCATATCCGCTGTAATAGCTGCCATCCTCATTAAATAAAGGATACCAGTATTGCCAGGTAGTAGCAGCACCTAAAATACCTTCTGCATCTCCAGAGCCACCATAAGAGCGGATATTCAGGGAGGTGGAATAAGACGAGTTAATATTGAACTTCATACTAACCCATTGATTGAGCTGTGCATCTATATTGGCTCTCACAGTATAACGGTCGAAACCACTCGCCACGATGATACCATCCTGCGACATATAAGAACCACTAACGGAATACTTGATATCCCTAGTTCCTCCTCTTGCAGAAAGACTATAGTTCTGTTGGGGTGCTGTTTGAAAAATGTAATCGAACGGGTCATGACTTTCTCTAATATTACCATTCAGAACATTCATCACAGTTTCAGGAACAGGGTAATACCATTTTGTGGGGTCGGAATTGGACATATCCCTGTTCTCATCTAAATTCTGGTGAATAATACCATCATAATAATATTGTGCCTGTTGCTCCATTGTAAGGAATTCAGGTTTTCTTAATACGGATTGCCAACCATAATATACATCTAAGTTGATAGTAGCCTTTCCTTCTTTCCCTCTTTTTGTAGTGATAAGGACAACTCCATTAGCACCCCTTGAACCATAAATAGCCGTAGCCGATGCATCCTTTAAAATGTCAATAGATTCAATGTCATCTGGGCTCAACATTTGGATATTAGCTTCAGGAAAACCATCTACTACATACAAGGGACTTGTTCCCGCAGAAATACTACCCACCCCACGAATACGAATGTTTAGTCCTTCTCCGGGTTGACCGGTGGTTGAGATGACTTGTACTCCGGCAAGTTGGCCAACCAAAGCCTGATCAATGCGGGGAGCGCCTAATGATTGTATCGCATCTGCTTGAACCTGACCAACAGATCCTGTCACATCCCTCTTTTGCATAGTTCCATATCCCACAACAACGACCTCCTCCAATGCAGCGACATCTTCGGTAATCATAATTTCCAGTCTTGTTTGATTCCCTACATTCACTTCTCGGGGAATGTATCCGATATAAGAAACCTGTAAGACAGCATTATTCGGAACGTTCGTGATAGTGAATCGACCGTCTGCATCGGTAACAGCCCCATTTGTTGTTCCTCTCACCACAACATTGGCGCCGATAACCGGACCTGACACATCGCTCACCACACCGGTTATTGTTCGGGTTTGTTGCATAGTAGATGAAATTTCATCTCCTTTTTCTTTTCTCAGTTGGCTTTCATCCGGCAAAATTAAACTATTTGCAAACGACTGAAAAATAAGAAAAGATAAACAAACGGCTATTTTAGCCTTTTTTGCGAACTTGCTCCAATAATGGGCATCCTTCGCAATCGAATTAATTTTTTGACTAATTATCATATCATCATAAATTATAAAAAAAATAAATAAAAAGTGATTTCACGTTTTTTGACTTTTTGTGAATTGTTTTGAATTTAGAAATTAACTATAAATCTGTAAATCTGTTAGTCTTTCTCAGATCAGGAAAGACTTAAAAAAGTGGCGGGGTATCGCCGAAATCCGCAATGCATTCTTCATTTTCCATAGGCACAAAATTAAAAAATAATTATTTAAATGATATCTCTTGCAGGTTTTTGTCAAAGGCAAAGGTTTACACACACTTGACAATAACAAGCGCACAAATCTATGCAAAAAATAACAATAAAAAAAATAAATGCGCTCAATTTGAATGAGACAAGTCGTAATATTTTCTTTCTCCACAAAATCGAATAATTATTTTATACAACTTAAGTCCCCTTCCTTTGGGGGGAAGGAGACTTTTTTGTGAAAAATAGTATTGAAAAAACGGTAAGAAATCAGCTGGTTATTAATTTTTTGTTGTTGAAATATGTGAAATAAATATTGATCTCATTGACGACAATCTTACACCACCATAACCGAAACGCCATCTGGAATGGCAGTTATGGTTGCCGATGTATTTTTTAGCAAATATTCCGCTTTCAATATGGCTTCATCAAGCGTTTTGGCCGGTATCATATGAAGGTTTTCAATTATTTCATCAGGTGCTTCAGAAACATAAATAACATTAGCATGTTGGAGTACGCGTGCAAAAATTTGAGATTGCCATTGGTCAATCCGGGTCTTTTCTTTGGGCGTCTGTAAAAATGCCCGCATCATTCGGTTCAAATCTTTTTCTTCTGCAAATGTTCTGTAAAATTCTTCTCCACCATGACCGTCATTAGATCGCGCAAGCATTATAATCACTCCTCCTTTTCTAACAGTTGCCTCGGCGGCTGTCATTCCCTTAACCGCCTGATAAATGTTTTGGTCAAGCGGATATCCTCCATTTGTTGTTATCACTATGTCGGCCGGTACGCTGGATACCTGGCAGTGACGGGAAAGAAATTGGCGCCCGACAACATGAGCCTCCTCCATGTCACCGGCAACGGCAAAAATCGCATCCTTATTGGAATTAATAACGACATTGCATATAAACGCAAGTTTTGCCGTTCGAGCAGCATAAAGCATATCGTTATGGATTGGGTTGCCTTCAACTATGCCGGTTCTTGCACATGGATGAGCTATAAATTCGGCATTATGGTTATAAATAACCGTTTCACGAGCGGCAATACCCGGCATTACACTTTTCCTTCCACCCGAAAATCCGGCGAAGAAATGTGGCTCGATGAACCCTTCTGCCACCAAAAGATCTGCGTCTATCGCTATCTTGTTCAGCATAAGATTGCCGCCAGAAGGAAGCTTTCCCAAATGTACCATTTCCGAATGGTCGCAATCATGCATGATTATTTTCTCATTTTGCATAATTTCAACACCAAATTTGTTCTCTAACTCTTCCTTGGTTGTTGATCGATGGCAACCGGTTGATATAAGAAGGGTGATATCTACGGACGGATTTTCTTTTCTTATTTCGGATAGCATCTGAGGAACAATGACTTTACTTGGAACTGGGCGTGTGTGGTCGCTTGCAATAAGTACAACTTTTCTCTTCTCCCTCGCCAAAATGCTTAATTTTGGTGTTCCTATAGGGTTTTCAAGCGCTTGCCTCACGAGTTCCTCCGGACAGTGTCCTGCGTGGTAATGGTGCATGGCTGATACCAATTCAGCTTGAAAGCATTCATTAGGTATGTCGTACTCCACTACACCGGTTCCGTATAGAAATTTTACTAAACTCATCTTAATAAATAATGATTAATGATCTGTATGTGCAATATTATTAAGTATTTCCCATTGTTTGGCATATTCAAAACGAAACAGTTTGCAACACTATTCATAACTATAACCGAATTTTCTTGTTCAAAATATCTTTATCTCACCAATTTTACCACAACATAAGGTGTTTGAATATTCATATCAGGATATATCTTACCGTTTCTGCTATTATCCATCACTTCAATGAAGTACATCAGATCGAAGCGGGGATTAATGTCTTGTACAGGTATGGTGGCTTCATAGATATCCTTTTCAGTTGTGGGAGACATTCGAAGCGTAGCATATTCAACATATTGATTGACAGGTCTATATTTCAATTGCACCCATTTAATACCATTCACTCCGGTCACTTTAGCCCGAACTGTTAAGGCTTTATTGACAGGAGCGTTTTCAATAACATCAAGGTCTACATCGAATAAAACACTGTTATCGGCACGAGTTGCAGCCTTATATTCAGGAGCTTTCACGGTATTGTTTGTAGCTATGAATTCGGCTCTTTGTTGTTCGAGTTCTGCCAATCCTGTTTCAAGATAGAGAAGCTCTTCGTCCCAATGTCCTCTTACAGAATATCTTAATGGATCGGAAAAATTACCTTCCACGCTAAAATTCAATGTCTTTGAATAAAAATCGCCGGCAGCTTCAACAAGCTGTCTCCATGCAGCAATTGCCTCCTTTTCATATTCGATTGCTTTGTCGAGTGCTACGATGTCGTTTGTTCGGGTGAAAAGCCTATAGCTGATTGCAGCAGGTATCCTGCGCGAATGATAAAAGGCAAGATTCGACAATATCTTCAGGTCTGTTACGGTCGATTTGAATTCATTGCTTTGATTGCTTCCTGTCGCGTTTTCCGCTTTGCGTATCAGGTCATTGACACTTTCGGAAACCTCCCTGAGCCAAAAACTTGTCATTGAAGGTAATTGTTTGGCTGTTTCACGATTATCCTGCCTTGCAGGGCGCGCAGAAGCATCGGGTTCAATTAACAATTGCGCTTCTTCGTCAAAACTTGCAAAATTCTGAATATCATTGCTTACAATAGTGGCATACCGCCAAAGTTTTCCTTGAGGCTGTTTCTCAGCCCATCCACGCGAAAGAGGAAAGCCATTATAATGAAAGCATTGGGCTTCAATACGCGGCAGAATCCAACTTGCTTGATGTAATGCCTCCTGAATATATGGCGCTGCTTTGCCGAATCTCTTCCCGAACTCCCTGTTCCAGATATCCGGAGACTGGTATAAGTTATACCCAAACCTGCCGAAAACCTGATAAAAGTGCCACCAACGTTCAAATTCATATTCATAATACTTGTATTTCGGATCAAGAAGTTCAAATGGTTCGGCGTCGTGGGGCATGGTTAGCATTTTGGTAGCCGATGGCTCTTCAAGTTGGTATGTATCTCCATCATATAATTTAGCGCTTTCAATGAAACGGCGGGCAAAATCAGGGTTTCCCCACAACAATACCTTGACGGTACCTGCAGTCCATAACCTCCACATAATCTTGTAATCCTGAGGATAACGGAGCATATCGGCATATCCTTGACGGCGACTTATCTGGTCAGCAGGATTGACATGGGCGGGATGCCACGGCATCCCCATTTTTTCCATCCAGTATTTTGTTTCGATCTGAAATTTAATCCCTTCATCCAAGGCAGCCTGTACGACAGATTCAGGCATATCTTTGGCACGCAGGGTATATTGAATATGAGGAGCAGAAGATTTAAGTGACTTGAAAACGTCTTTCCAAAATGAATCCATCTCTTCAGGTTGAAGTCCGGATTCCCAATGCATACGAAACTCAATGGCATCAACAGTCGGAAAATATTCAACAAATCGTGATAAAGCCGCTTTGGTATAAGGTATCAGATTTTCACCGGTGACACCCCAAACAAGATGTTCGGTCGGTTGATCAAGTTCTCCTGAAGCGGTCGACCAACTCCCCTGGACACCTCCACGAAAAATATGATCCCATATACCCAATGTGATCTTGAGGCCACGTTCATGAGCCATATTAATCACATCGTTCAGGGCAGTGAGATTGTGCTTTTGCTCCTCCTTGGTTAGGCCTACCATTCGCACATCAGGAAATCCCGGAACATCGAAGAAATAAGGATATGGAGGAGCTAAAAAACCACCGTTCTCAAAACCGAAAATGATCAAAAAATTATTGAACCGATTTTGCGACAGCATATCGAAGTATTTTTCCCAATATCTCTTGTCGTAAAGCTTTCTCTCCCACAACACACGCTGCATGGTATACATCGTCATCGTTCGTGTAGCAAATTCAGGTTTCTCTACAATCTCATTGATAAATTCGAATGGATTATTGCGTGAACCCCATCCCGTTCGCAGGGCTGCCTCCTGTAGGGCGTACATCACTCCTTGATCATCATATCCTCCCAGAGCAAGCAGAGGCTTTCCATTATATGTGTCTTTCCATATGGCAAGTGCCTCCTGAGCGGATGGAATTGCACGATTCCCTTTACGGGCAATCTGAGCCAGACTCCCGTCTCCAGTCGATAATCCTACAACAACGATATGTCTGCCGTTTGCTTTCTCAAGATTATCAACCCGTTCGGATTGGATGCCTTTCTCCTTAAGTGCGCTTTCAAACTTACTGAGCCCGTATTCAACTTTTTGACCAACCGAAGGGTCAACAACTATAGAATATTTAGTCCCCTGCTGTGCATTCATTGAGACTGTAACAAAGATGAATAATACAAGTAGTATTTGGGGAAATACAATCTTACTTGTTGCTTTCAGTTTACGTAATGATTTCATTTTATTTAATGCTTTATGATTATTTATTACTAATGTTTCGCACTTCTTTTTAACTCTCTAACAAACAGGATACAACAAGAAATGCACAAATTGTATTTGTTTGAATATCTTTGTTTTAACATTTC
>JGI24702J35022_10001555_pt1 | contig 14228 bp, 10 predicted proteins | sample TergutTh196P4_FD_35022 | JGI IMG/M metagenome (IMG submission 35022)
GCAAGCAGAATAGCATCAAGCAACTGAATCCATTCAAAAATTTTAAAAACCATGTTTTTTCATCTTAAAATAATGTTGCGCAATTTGCGTCACGGAGGCATTTACTCCGCCATCAATATCGGCGGATTATCCGTCGGCATGGCGGCGGCTGCCCTCCTGTTGCTGTGGGTGTACAACCAGTGGTCGTATGATCGTTTCCATCCGAAAGCCGAACAGATATATCAGGTGTGGAGCCGGTCGGCAGACGAGGGACAGATCAGTTGTTGGAATGCCACTTCAATGATGATTGGTCCGGCGTTGAAAGACCAATACCCGGAAATCGTCGAATCGGTGCGCGTGGCGCATAAACAAAATTACTTTTTTGGCGAGGGCGACCGGCATCTGAGCATCGGGGCGATGCACGCAGACCCTTCTTTCCTCACCGTGTTCAGTTTTCCGTTGTTGCAGGGCGACGTCCATACGGCGCTCAACGACCCGTATTCCATCATCCTGACCGAAAAGGCGGTGCAGCGCCTCTTTGGCGACGAAGACCCGATGGGGAAAACCCTCATGTTCGACATGAAACATCCCGTGACAGTGACAGGAGTGATGAAGGATTTGCCCGGCAACACCCGTTTCGATTTCGAAATACTCGGGGCGCTCCAGTTCCTTGAAAATGTACTGAAAACCCGCATTGCGTCATGGGGCAATTTCACGCTCCAAACCTACGTGGAATTAACGCCTCACGCTGATTTAGAGAAATTGAACGACGCTATTCGCGACATCATCAATAAAAATGCCGACTATTTGCATACGGAAGCGTTTCTTTATCCGTTGGACAAATCGTATTTGCAGGCTAATTTTGAGAACGGCGTTCCTTCGGGCGGGTTAATTACTTTCCTACGCATGTTTGCCATCGTTGCAGGTTTTATTCTGCTCATCGCCTGCATCAATTATGTGAACCTCAGCACTGCGCGGTCGTCGTTACGGGCTAAGGAAGTAGGGGTTCGTAAGGCGCTGGGAAGCAGAAAATTAGGGCTTATCGGGCTGTTTTTGAGCGAATCGCTGGTTGTGACGTTTATTTCGGGAATCATTGCGTTTACTTTAGTTTTCGCGGTCATGCCCGATTTTTCAAGTTGGCTGGGCGGATTTTTCGGAAAAACACTATTCGTCGATCTTTTAGACTTTCGTTTCTGGCTGTTTGCCCTGTCGTTCATTCTTTTTACGGGGATTGTTGCCGGAGCCTATCCTGCCTTTATCCTGTCGGCATTTCGTCCCGTCAAGGTGTTGAAAGGCAACGTTGTCAACGTCGGAGCTTCGCGTGTGACGCTGCGCAAGGTATTGGTGGTGTTGCAGTTTTTCATTGCCACATTTCTGATTATCGGTACCCTCGCAGTACGCCTCCAAATCAATCACCTTAAAAACCGCAATGCAGGATACGACAAGGAGCTGCTGGTTCACATCCCGCTTCCGGAAGGAATAACGAATCATTATACGGCTTTCAGGAATGATTTGATGGCGTCGGGTGCCGTAAAAGACATGACAAGAGCCTGGGCAAACATGATACAGATGTGGGCTTCCACATGGTCCCCGCATTGGAGCGGCAAAGACCCCGAAGACCGGCGGAGTTATAATCTTTTCTTTGCCGACGGCAATTGGGCGGAGATGATGGGCGCCGAATTAGTTGCGGGACGTTTTCCCGATGCGGCAACTTTCCCTACCGATTCATCCGCCATCATTATCAACGAAACTGCCGCCCAAATGATAGGATTGGATGACCCTATCGGCGTAAGATTGGATTATTGGGGTTACGAAGGTCAGATAACCACTGTGATTAAGGATTTCGTTTTGCACTCACCCTTTCAAAAATCGGAACCCATGGTCGTTGGTTGTGAGAAACTCGGCGGTGCGCGCACCAGAGTATACATCCGATTGAGCGTCGGAAAAACGGCAGACAGGCTGGCGTCGGTCGAAAGGATTTTTAAACAGTACAGCGCCGGATATCCGTTTGAATACAAGTTTGTTGACGAGGAATTAGCCGCCACAATAAATCCATTGCGCTCTGTCGAAAAACTGACGGGCTTGTTTACGACGATCGCCATCCTGATTTCCTGTCTGGGCTTGTATGCACTGACAGCCCTCACCGTCGAACGGCGCAGGAAAGAGATAGGCATCCGCAAAGTATTAGGCGCTTCGGTTTCCAGCATCGTATGGCTGATTTCCAAAGAATACATCATCCTGACCATCATCGCCTTCGCTATTGCCGCACCCTTAGCGTGGATAGTAATGAATCAGGCGCTAAACATGTTCCCCTACCGCACCAACATACCCGTATGGCTGATTGTGGCAGTGGGAGCGCTCATTTTAGTCATCGCCCTGGCAACGGTAGGGTATCAGGCGATTAAGGCGGCAACCGCTAATCCGGTGAAGGCGATCAAGAGTGAATAACTGAATTGATTTGTTCATTGTAAAAATAATCAAAAAAGAAAATGTTAAGCACACATCGAATCACTAAATGGGTGAACAGCGGCGGCGGACGTGTTTTCCTGTTGCGCGACATCAACATGAGTATCGCTCGGAGCGAATTTGTTTCCATCATGGGGCCTTCGGGTTCAGGCAAAAGCACGTTGCTCAACGTGCTGGGTATGCTCGACGAATTCGACGAAGGAAATCATGCGGGTATTCACCATGTTGAACAAAGAAGAAGGCATGACCATCCTGCAAGTGACCCACTCCGAAAAAAAATGCAGCTTACGGAAACCGGATCATTGAATTATTAGACGGAATGATTGTTAATTGTTAATTGTTAATTGTTTTATTTTTATATTGTTTTGTTATGAAAAATATTATTAAATGTGTCATTATTTTGATGGGTTTGGTGCCGGTGATGGTGTTGGCTCAGGAAAACCCGAACATTTTTACGTACAAACTGGGTACGGTTGAAGTATGTTTGCTCTCGGAGGGTCAAGCCACCGGTAACAGCAGTATTTTTGTGGGAGCTACTCCCGAGATGATTCAGAAAAGCCTTCCGGAGGACAGTTATCCGCGTTCGTGCAATGCTTTTCTGGTACGCATCCCCGGAAAAAACATTCTGGTGGATACCGGTACAGGACATAACCTTCTTGAAAATTTGAAATCGCTGGGCGTTACTCCCGAACAGATTGATGCTGTTCTGATCACCCATGTGCACGGCGATCATATCGGTGGAATGCTTAAAGACGACAAAGCAACTTTTTCCAATGCCGAGCTATATATGTCCAGGGCAGAACATGATTTCAGCATGAACGACGCAAGGAATGCAGGCGCACAAAAGATGATAGAAGCCTATCAGTCGAAACTGCATCTTTTCCAACCTGCAGAGATCGATGAACAGCCACAAAATTTGCTTCCCGGAATACCAGCTGTTGCGGCATACGGCCATACCCCCGGTCATACATTATACATGGTTGAATCCGGCAGTGATAAACTCCTTATCTGGGGCGACCTCACTCATGCCATGGCCATACAGATGCCCTACCCGCAAGTGGCAATGACTTACGATTCAAACACCGATATGGCCATCGCGGCACGCAAAAAAGTGCTGGAATATGTTGCAAAAAACAACATCCCTGTTGCAGGGATGCACACCGCTTTCCCCGGTATGGGTAAAATAACGAAAGCTCCGGAAGGCGGATATTTGTATACGCCGTTTCAATAAATCAAAGATTCCAGGATTCCAATTTTTGAATTTTTGAATTTTTGAATCTTTCAAATTTTATTTATCTTTGCACCGAAATTGCCCTGTTGTGTAATGGTAGCACCGCAGATTCTGGTTCTGTTTGTCTGGGTTCGAATCCTAGCGGGGCAACAATAATATGACTGATTGATGATTAACCCGGATTCGAATAATCCTGTTTTTCAATTGGCTGCTGATTTTGTAAATCAAACCTCGCAGCATATTTTCCTCACCGGAAAAGCAGGTACAGGAAAAACAACTTTTTTGAAACATATCCGGCACATCACCCATAAAAATTGTATTGTAGCAGCGCCAACCGGAGTGGCTGCCATCAACGCCGGCGGAATGACGTTGCATTCGGTATTTCAATTGCCGTTTGAACCGTTTGTTCCCGGTAAGAATTTTGGTAATTCCAAGGAACGGTTCAAATTTTCGACGGCCAAGCGCGACATGATCCGACGAATGGAATTGCTGATCATCGACGAGGTGAGCATGCTTCGCGCCGATACGCTTGATTCCATCGACTCCGTACTGCGCTACATACGCCAGAACAATCAGCCTTTTGGCGGAGTGCAGATGCTGTATATCGGCGATATGTTTCAATTACCGCCAGTAGTGAAAGAGGATGAATGGAATTTTCTGCGCGAATACTATCCGTCGCTTTTCTTTTTTCATGCAAAAGCGCTACAGCGTGTCCCGCCGGTTTACCTCGAACTGAAAAAAATATACCGTCAGCGCGAACAGTTTTTTGTAGATTTACTGAATCGCGTACGCAACGATGAACTGACACAGGACGATTTACTGACACTTAACCGGCAACACCAACCTAATTTCAGACCGCCAGCCGGCGAAAAATATATCACGCTTACCACGCGCAACGCCAAGGCAGATGCCATCAACAATCAGGAATTAAACCGGTTGAACACACCGACATATCGGTTTGAAGGCGAAATCAAAGGCGAATTTCCAGAATATGCCTTACCCACTGAAATGATACTTATTCTGAAAAAAGGCGCACAAATCATGTTCATCAAAAATGATACTGGCGAAGCGCGTCGTTATTTCAACGGAAAACTCGGAACCATAGCAAATATAGACAAAGATAAGATTGAAGTACGGCTTGAGGGTTCGGGCAATCTGATCGAAATAGAAAAGGAGACGTGGAAAAATATCCGTTATACGCTCAACAAAGAAACAGCAGAAATAGAAGAAGAAGAGTTGGGTTCATTCAAGCAATATCCCATCCGTTTAGCTTGGGCAATTACGATACACAAAAGTCAAGGTTTGACTTTCGAACGGGCAATCATCGATACGGGCGACGCTTTTGCACCCGGACAGGCTTATGTAGCACTGAGCCGTTGCACTTCGCTCGAAGGCATCGTGCTTCTTTCGCAAATCACGCAAAGAAGCGTACAAACCGATTATCATGCCGTACAGTTGTCAAAATCGGAAAAAGAACAAACCGAATTGCTGCTAATACTCGAGGAAGAAAAAAAACGGTTTTGGGCGAAACGATTGTTGCTGTATTTTGACTGCAAAGAATTAATCAACATCCCTCGTAATCTCAACAAATTGCTGGAAGAAAAAACATCGGACGACTATGCTTCTGTTCGCAATCTTGCAAAAAAGATGCTGAAACAGGCTTATGAAATACAAGATGTGGCTGTTAAGTTTCAGGAGCAGTTGAAGGCTATTGTAGCACAACCAACGGTTGATATGAATTTACTTTCCGAACGTTGCCACAAGGCAATATGCTATTTCCACAAAACCATCGTCGAAGGAATGCTTTTGCCCTTGCAGCAGTACATACATGGTTTCAAAATACAGAAAGCGAAAACATTTCTAAAAAACCTTTGTGCCTTGGAACTTGACTTGAAATTGTTCATAGAGAACATGAAAAAAGTAAGATACAACGATGTTCCATTGGTCAAAGGCCTGGTTTTGCCTATTCCTGAACGTGATGGACTGTATCAGTCGCCGGTGAAGGAAAAGCAACAAAAGCATCCGTACCAGGAGCAATCGCCGCGTATCCCCTCGGCAAAACAGAGTTTCTGTTTTTTTCGTGAAGGGCTTTCCATTAAAGAAATCGCCAAAACACGAGGCATCAGTGAAACAACGGTGGTATCGCATCTTGCAGAATTCGTCCTGTCAGGAGAACTGCCGGTTACAAATTTTGTTTCAATGGAAAAATTGACCATACTGACGCCTTATATACAAACTGCTATTGCTGAGGACAACCTGCGATTAGCTCTCATCAAGGAATCGGTTGATGAACGGTTTTCTTACGACGATATTCGTTTCGTGATGAATCACTTCCTTTGCGAAAGAAACAGGAAGGAAGGGGAAACTGTTTAAGGGACAAACAAATAAAAAGAATATCCAATATGCCAGTAATTACCCTAACCACAGGATGGACAGATGATTTCTATGTAGCAGCGATTAAGGGGCTTCTCATATCTGCTATTCCTTCGGTGCAGGTGGTGGACATGTCGCATCAGGCGCCGGCATTCAATACGGGAATTTCATACGCCGCCTATATGGTGAAACACAGTTATGCCTACTTTCCAAAAGGTACCGTCCATATCATCTCCATAGCAAGCGAATACAGCGACAGTGCACCTTTTGTAGCTGCATACCACAACGGACATTATTTCGTGGGTACGGACAACGGCGTCTTTGGATTGATATTCGACACAATTCCCGATGCGATAGTGCGCATTGAGAAATACAATGATGATGTTTCACCCAATTATCCGGCCATTTCGGTGTTTGCGCCTGCTGCTGTCCATCTTGCCAATGGCGAAGATATTAACAAACTTGGAAGAACATACCCCGAATATCAGCGCAGAGGCTCGGTGCTGGCAACTGTGGACGAATCACAAATTACAGGAACGGTCATCCACATCAACACCTTTGGCAATCTCATCACCAACATCACGCGCTACGATTTCGAAAGAATCTGCAAGGAACGCCCGTTTGAAATATTAGTACAAAATACTCGCCGAAAAATATCCCGTATCAACAAGTATTTCCACGAGACATCTCACGGCGAGTTGCTGGCTGTATTCAATATTTCAGGCTATCTCGAAATTGCCCAAAATAAAGGAAAATTAGCCGACATATTACAACTTTCACACGGGGCGAATATTATTGTCAGGTTTTCCGACAAATAATAAATCTTCAATCTACCACATCGTACAGATACGGGTTGTTGTCACGCAATCGTACCGTATTTTCTTTCTTATCTGTACTGAGCATATATTTCGACACTTCTTTGTCGGTTCCCGAAAGCTGATTCTCCAATTTAATTTGCTTGCGGACGAGTGCCGGAATATTTTCCAATTCGTCGATATTTACATTTTCGTCGACAACCAAAGGAATGGTGCGAACACGTTCAAATGGCTCGATAGCAACGTCGGTAAGAGGATCGGCACAGTCGAAGTTGATTTTGGGTTGGGTAGCAACCTGTACTTCACGCACAAAATATTCTGTCTGAAAGACAGGTTGCGGCTGCTTTGACTTGTCAGGCTTTGTTTCAACAGCAGAACTATTATTCGCACCCAACACAACTTTAACAGTACCGTCGTCATCTTTTACGGGTGACTTGCCGTTACTTCCCCCTACAGGCGGTTTGGGTTTTATACCCTGGTCTAAATAACTGTCGTTTAGAAAATCAGTAGCTACAACGGTTACACACACTGCATCTCCAAGCGACTCGTCAGTGCCAACACCCCAGATCAGCGAAGGACTCTTTGCCGAACGGGTAATATAATTAGTGATTTCAGTTACTTCATCCATCGTCAGTTCGTTTTTACCGGTTCCCGACATGATGTTCAACAGAATACGACGTGCGCCGGTAATATCATTGTTGTTGAGCAGCGGTGAGTTCAATGCGGCTTCCACTGCCTTACGCGCACGGTCTTCGCCCGATTCGGCAGCCGAACCCATTACTGTAATACCACCATTGGCCATGATGGTATGCACATCTTTAAAATCCACATTGATTATCCCCGGAAGAGTGATCAGTTCGGCAATACCCTTGGCAGCCATTGTCAGTACGTTATCGGCTTTCGAGAAGGCATTTCTTACGGTCAGGTCGCCGTATATTTCACGCAGTTTTTCGTTTTCGATAATCAGCAACGAATCCACATGATCCTTCAACTCGTAGATACCATTTTTTGCCTGTTCGATACGTACTGGTCCCTCAAAATTAAATGGCATGGTAACAATGGCTACCGTTAAAATACCCAATTCCTTTGCAACGCGGGCAATCACAGGCGTAGCGCCTGTTCCTGTTCCTCCGCCCATTCCGGTAGTAAGAAAAAGCATATTGGTACCGGTGTCGAGTACTTCGCGAATCTTGTCAAGCGAATTTAACGCCGCCTGACGGCCAACATCGGGATCGCCACCTGAGCCCCAGATTCCCAATGGAATTTTTACCGGTACAGGGCTTTTTTCCATTGCCTGCGCATCGGTGTTGGTGATCACAAAATTGACATTATGTATCCCCTGCTGATACATGTAGGTAACGGCATTTCCTCCACCGCCGCCAACACCCATTACTTTGATAATGGATGATCTGTTTTCTTCCCATTGAATGGGTAATTCGTCTATATTCATGGTCTTTTATTTTATGGATTTATTATTTATTTTATATTCCAATCTGTTATCTGCCATACGGGCAGTATATTCTTGAAGAAAGGCTTTAATTTTCAGCTCCAGTGCGTCTTGCACATCAGTTAGTTTCCCCGAAAGGTTATGGGTCATATCAGTGTGAATTTCATACAGGCCGGTGGTTCGTTGCCCATCGAAATGCAACACATGCCTGTCGGTATACAACTGGTAAGTTCCGTTGGTGTAATTAACGGCGAAACGGTCGGTGGTTTTATTTACATCGAAACCAAAAGCGATATAGGGTTGGTCATAATTCAGGTAGCCCAATACGGTAGGCATCACATCTATTTGCTGTGCAATACTGTGTTGATAATTTTTCAGGCTACCGTCGGGTTTGTAAAAGATGACGGGTACGGCAAACATTTCTGGCGTGGTTTTGTACTCATCGTGGACAATTCCGTTGATATGATCGGCTACCAGCACAAACAGCGTATTATTGTACCACGGCTGTTGCCGCGCCGTTTCGAAAAAGCGACGCAACGAATAATCCGAATACATGATACACTTGTGCAGCGGCAGTACGCCTTCCTGAAATACGCCGGCGTAACGTTCAGGTACTTGAAACGGATGATGCGAACTGATGGTGAATAGGGTAGTCAGGAAAGGTTCCTGCAAGGTCGACATGGTTTTAGCGGTGAATTGCAGAAATTCCTCGTCCCAAATACCCCAAATACCCCAAACAGCTTCAGGGTCGGGTTTGCTTGCAGATACAAATTCATTCATTTCGTAGCTTTTTTCGAATCCAATCAATCGGCAGAAAGCAGTAAATCCCATTGCGCCATTCGTTTGTCCGCAAAAAAAGGCTGTTTCGTACCCTTTTCCCTTGAGCAACTGCGGTAACGCCTGTGTTTTGTTGTCGAAATGCGGCGACAGTACAAACGGTTCGGGAATGGCAGGAATACTCGCTAATGTCGATACCAGCGCATCAATGGATTTTCCGCCGTTAGCATACGAATATTTGAACGTGAGACTTTGTGCAGCCAGCGAATCGAGAAACGGCGTATACCCCTTGTAATTTCCGCCATCCAAATGTTGGTTGTAGAAACCCCAGTGTTCCTTCCCGAAACTTTCGAGAATAATCACCATCACATTCATGTTGTTGAACGAATCGCTTTCAGAAGGTTGATGGACAGGCGTATAGATGCTTTTCAACAACTGTTCGTCGTCAAAATAATGCAACCTGGTGATACCTTTTCGTTCGAGGGTTTTGTATATCGAAAACGGCGTGTTCAGTACCAACGGGACGTCAACAGGTTCGGTAACGTACTGACCGGCATTGCTCAATGTGATAGGACGCATACTGAACTTCATACTGCCCCGGAAACCGCCAATCATTACTCCTGCGCCCAGCAGTAGCCACAATGTGCTCAACGGATAGTATATCAACGGATTTTTGATTTGGATGGATGATTTCTCCAACGGACGCCCGTAACGCCAAATCATCAGGACAATCAACCCCGCAAAAAACAATGCTAAATACCAGTTTTCGACGAGCGCTTTTGCGAAAATACCGCCAATATTCTCATCATTCGAAAATTCCCTGAATATATTGAAAGTCGTTCGCCGGAAGGTAAACGGGAAATACGCTGTGTCCATGCAGTTTGCCGCCAGAGTTATTCCGTTGGTGACGAAATACAGGTATTTTGCCACGCTTTGGTACGTGCGGTTGTACCGAAACCGGAATGGCAAAAGAAACATGAGGATGTACAGCACATTGGTGTAAAAAATGGCTGTAGTATCGAATATCAGGCCGCCCGAAAAGATGACAAGCAATTGAGTGAATGTCCGCCCGCTGTACAAGTCGTGGTTATACCAGAAAAATACTAAACGGCACAGTGTGTACAGGAGGTACACCACCAATATCCTCCTGACATGCTGAAAATAGAGATTTCCTTTGATGACGCTGAATATTTCTTTTGTGGACATGACGAATATTTTGACTGTTGAGATATTTCGTACTGCTGGCAGAGACATAAAGACATGGCATGGCGCGTCTCTACAAAGTTACGCCATAACAGTTTCTACTTTTTTTACCCTTTTTATTTTTTTCGCCTCTTCTGCCTCTTCTTCCTCTTCTACTATTTCTACCATTTTCTGTTTGTTATTTTCCTTTGGGTTATCCGGGTCAAGCTCGAAATGACCGATGACACCTTTTTGGAACCACTTCTTTGCTTTATCGAACTGGTCTTTCACAGTGACGAACAGTCCATTATCCTCTTTATCAGGAACAGGAATAAACGAAATTTCTTCCCTAATTGGGTCGGATTTCATTTTCTGTATAAGCATCTCCTGCTCTTCTTCTTTAGTACGGAATCCAACAGATACCATTCCCTGTTCGTCCATATATTTGAAGCCCATCATCAACAAACCAACTCCGGTTGCGTAACTTGGTTCGTTGATGCTTTCCGAATTACCAATCAGGTGTTCACCGGGAAATCCGATTCGCACGTCCATTCCCGTACGGAAACGGAACAGTTCCTTCAGATAACGGAGCATAGCGCCCCCCCCCGTGATGACAATACCGCAGCCCAATTTGTCGCCACAGCCCGAGTTTTCAATCTGAAACATGATGCCATCTATGATTTCCTCCATGCGCGCTTGAATAATGTTTGCAAGATTACGCATGGAAATTTCCTTTGGCTCGCGTCCCGGTATTTTGGATGGAATCACAATTACCTTATTTTCTTCTGCGGCGTCACTCAATGCCACACCAAATTGCAATTTTACTTCTTCGGCCACCTTTTCACTAAGTCCGCAAGCATCCTTGATGTCTTTGGTTACCACAAATCCGCCGAAAGGAATAACCGCCGAATGCCGCAATACGCTGTCGTGAAAAACGGCCACATCGGTCGTTCCTCCGCCAATGTCCACCAAAGCCACACCTGCTTCGCGTTCTTCATCAAACAGGACGGCATCCGACGAAGCCAGCGGTTCCAGGAATACTTCCCTGAATGTCAAACCTGCGTGAGTAACACATTTCCTGATTCGCTTGACGGAATCGAGATTACCCACAACAATATTGAAATTGGCTTCAAGTCGTTTACCCAGCATCCCTATCGGGTTTGAGATATCCGTTTCGTTATCCACGATAAAGCTTTGGGGCAGGATGTCAATGATGATCTTGCCCTCGTCGAGCGCAATATTGTTGGCATCACGAATTAACTGCTCAACATCGTGAATTGTGATGCTGTCGTCATACGAATCACGGTTGATATAGTTACGACTTTTCAACATGCGGATGTGTTGCCCGGCAATACCGACAAACACTTCAGAAAAGATTATTCCTGTTCGTTCCTGCAGATCGAGAACAGTATTGCGCACCACATTCGATGCTTCTTCGGGATTGAGTACCTCTCCCCGCCTGATTCCCCTGGAATCGGAACGGGAGAATCCCACAATCTCTAACTTTTTGTTTGCATTACGTTTCCCCAGCAGGGTAACGATTTTGGTTGTGCCGACGTCTATTGCGGCTACAAATTGACATACACTTTCCATAACTTTCTTTTATTTATTTTTATTATTTCTTGTTGCTACTACTTGAGGTTCAAATTTTAAATTAATCACATCATACGTATTCCAGCCCATAACGCTCAATCCGTTGCGATAGAATGTTTCGAGCCTGGAAAATTTAATGTCGGGTCTATCGAAAGTCCCGAAAACAATTACATGCGCTCCAACCAGCGGTATCAATTCGAATTCTCCATCCTCGTTAACGTAAATCTGCTGTATCTGCGCTTTCCAAAACCTGTCGCTGTTGATATAACGTGCCAGTTCGAATAATTCGTACATGATATTCCGCTTTGTTACAAGCATTTTTGCTGCAAGCACATTGTAATTGTTTTGCTCAGGCCGGAAATTGATATATCCATTGGCAACCAGCACATGCGCACAGTAACGAGTTGAATGTCGCAGCAAATCACCTCGTTCATCGAGATAAAAGCTATCGCCAAAGCGATTAATAACCCGTAGAACGGGTTCCCGCTGCATCACGTCGATATGTACCGCGCCATTGATGGTTTTATAGATATTGGCGCGCCGTATGGGAGCAAAATCGCCCAAACGTTGTTCTATACCAGGAATATTAATGCTGTCGAACTTGATACCGGTGAGTTTTTGGCTACGGTTGTCCACCATCAGCGAAATATCCTTTGCGGTAACAAAACGACTGCGGGAGCTGTCTACAATACTTATTTTCAAATCGGTGCATACCTGTTCGTGCCGTTTATCCGACACAAATCCCAACGATAGAAAATAATAAACGACAATTGCCATCCAGAATAAAATGTTTAAAAACCCTTTCATACTACTTTTTTTTACGAAAACATAATGATAAATTTTAATGTATCTGTATTTTTTTATTTAACAATTTTTCAATCGGCGCCACCAAAGTATCAATGTTACCTGCCCCCATTGTAAGCCATACGCCCGGCTCTCTGTTGTTCAAGATACTGATTACTTCCATCTTGGTGCATAAGCATTTATCACTGATAGTCACTTTGTCGAAAATCATCTTTGACGAAACACCTTTAATGGGTTCTTCGCGAGCAGGATAAATGTCCAACAGAATCAGCGAATCCAACAAATTCAGGCTTTGTGCGAACTCATCGGCAAAATCGCGTGTACGGGTGAAGAGATGCGGCTGGAAGATGCCCGTAATGTGACTGCCGGGATATAATTTTCGCACTGATTCGATGGTAAAGCGCAACTCTTCAGGGTGATGTGCATAATCATCAATATACACAAAGCCGTTTTTGCAGATGCGAAAATCGAACCGGCGCAGTATCCCTTCAAATGAAGCCATACCAGATTTTATCTTTTCAACATCAACGCCCGTTAGAAAAGCCACAGCCATGGCAGCCACGCCGTTTTCAACGTTCATAAGCCCCGGCACACCGATGTGTACGTTTTCTATTGCCCCTTGAGGCGTCTGTAGCGTAAACAGATAACGTCCGTTTTCCATTCGTATGTTTTCAGTGTGGAAATCAGCGCAGCTGTTGTCAAGCGAATAAGTAAATGTGCGCACATCTCCGGATACAGAAAGCGTTAGACCATACTTGACAAGTAATAATCCACCCGGCATTATTTGTGACACGAATTGCGCAAACGTATCTTTCAGAGCATTATGCGTTCCATAGATATCCAAATGGTCGGCATCCATAGACGTCACCACGGCAATATACGGATACAACCGCAGGAACGAACGGTCGTATTCGTCAGCCTCGGCAACCACATAACGGCTACCCTCATCCAAGAGGAGATTACTATTGTAATTCTTAGAAATACCTCCTAAAAAAGCGTCGCAACCCACTCCCGTAGCGGTGAGCAGATGTGCAATCATGGTAGAAACACTTGTTTTTCCATGTGTACCGGCTACTGCAACAGTTTCCTTTCCTTGCGAAATCGCCCCAAGCGCTTCGGAACGCTTTATCAGTCGGTAATTCCTGTCCCTAAACCACAGCAATTCACTGTGCGATGCAGGAACAGCAGGCGTATACACCACCAGTACTCTATCCTTATCTGTTTTATACGATAACGGGATAGCGTTTACATCATCGGTATAATGCACTGCAATACCTTCCGAACAAATAGCCCGTGTAAGCTCGGTTTCAGTACGATCGTAACCGTACACTTCGCAGCCCTTTGCTTTGAAGTACCGTGCTAACGCACTCATTCCAATGCCGCCAATGCCGATGAAATATACCTTGTTAAACATTTTTGATTGATGATTATTCAATTAAACTTTAACCAATTGCATCACTATCTCTGCAATAGTTTCGGCTGCATGAAACTTTGCCATCTTCTTGATATTGTCGGAAAGCGGCTCAAGTACCGCGTGATTTTGAACAGTAGCCACTGTTTG